>JAABUP010003009.1_pt1 | contig 30688 bp, 37 predicted proteins | sample 5559201 | NCBI WGS metagenome assembly JAABUP01 (sample SAMN10711887, study PRJNA513373) | rock metagenome | isolation source: Antarctica rocks | place: Antarctica | reverse complement strand
AAGATCATATGCAGGTTTTCAAGTTCGTTCTAGACTGTCTTGATGTTTTCCACATTTGACCTTCGTCTTCTTCTATATGTGATCAGACTTGCTGGCTGGCTAAAGCATTGTAATCTCTCTCTCTCTTATGCTCATCGAGTGACCTGAAAACTTGCGTATTTATCAACAGCATGATGGAGCCGTTACACAGTAATGCGTACGGAGCACAAGCTTGGACATTGTATCATCTCTCGGAAGCCTCACGTCGTGATTTGCTCTGCACGGCATCTAGTTGACTGGCTAGGAAGCACATATGCTGCTAGCGATATGTCAAGCAAGCTGTCTTTGACACTCAGCCTTGCGTGAGTAGTTGCGAATCGTATGGACGGTTCACCCGCCAGCGCCGAGTGTGTCAGGGTGGTTGTTAGGTGTCGACCACTGAACAGCACAGAAACCAGTGAGGGTCGCCGGAGAATCGTCAATGTGGATGCAGAGCTGCAGCAGGTGTGCTTATGCGTGTTTGCCTAAAATGTTGTCTTACAAGCTTTACAAAGTGAACCAACGTGCAGGTCAGTGCAGCTAGTCATGTAACCCTATGTCTTTGAGCCTTTACGCTGCTCCTCGTCTGTCCACAGAAGCGCACAAAACTTCCGCATTCTGGCACAAACATGCAGTCACGCTTGATATCTCAGTGCTGTCTTGACATCTCGTTGGCTGTGACCAGGTGATTGTGCAGCCAGCTGGTGATACAGGAGAGTTGCCAAAGACCTTCACCTTTGACAATGTCTTTGAGTGGAACAGCACACAGAGCGATGTGTACACTGAGACCGCTAAGCCAATTGTGGACAGTGTTCTGGAGGGCTACAATGGCACCGTCTTTGCGTACGGACAGACTGGAACTGGCAAAACGCACACCATGGATGGTGGGGCTGGGGACTCAGAGCGAGGGATCATCCCCAAGACCTTCACGCAGATCTTTGAGGCCATTCAGGCACGTCAGAGAGTTTTGACATGCACCTTACTGCAGCAGACGACGCAGCAGAGCACATTCAGACCACATTGTTGACCATGTTAGTAGGTCTGAGCATGCCTGGTTAGGCTCACACTTCATGTCACAATGTGACAAAGGCTGCAGGCTGCTTAGCAGGGCAAACAACAATCAAGTCCAAACTTCACAGCTCATGTCAACAGTATAGCTGTGTGTACTAATCTGCCAGCCATCATACTCGACAGCAACCTTAGCTGTGTCCTACGGCTGTGCTGCCAGGAGCACTGTTGACTGCATTCAGCAGCAGTGATTGGACCACATACGCTGACATGTGCAGATGCTTTTCAGCTCGCCAGAATAGCAGCAATGCCACATTCAGTCTCTCTGAATCATCTTATCGTGTCTACCTTACAGCCCTCAGGCTCACGGAATGCACTGCTGGTGCAGCTGTACAGTGTGTATCGTCAAAAGTCAAGTCAACAGAGAGGGTCTACTGCTACAAGTAACCTACAAGTATCAGATCAGCAACAGCTTCTGGTGTCAGCCAGCAGTCTGGACACAAAGGGCTGAACCCAACCGTAAAGAGGCATTAGGCTGCATGCAGTACAAGGCAGTAGTGGTCATTGTAGGCTTGGTTGGGATCACAGTAATGATCATAGTATGGGTTGGCTTTGGGAAAGTAGCATGACGTTTGGGCCTTGCTGTAGCTCAGGTGTCAGAGCAGCAGCAGTTCCTGGTGCGAGCCAGTTTCCTGGAGATCTACAATGAAGAAGTGCGGGACCTGCTGAGCAAGAACCCCAAGAACAAGCTGGAGCTGAAGGAGCGCAAGGAGCAGGGGGTGTACGTCAAGGGCCTCAACAGCTTTGTTGTCAAGTCTGTGGCGGAGATCACCAGCGTCCTGGAGGTGTGTGCCTGTCTTTAATAATAATAATTTACAGGCGTTCCAGCTAATCGTGGCTGTGTTTGTCCCTCTGTATGCACTCAGAGAGCCTGCATGTTTGTGGGGATGAACAAAGGAGTGTCAGCACTGGAACCAAAAATTGGTTGTTTGGGCGTGGGTGAGAGTCAAAGATCCCTGAATTGTTATGCCAGATTGTGAGCAGGCCTGGTTGGGTGGTCTTGATGATGCCAATCACATCAAGCTGCAAGCTGACCACATGTTACAATCCCATGTGCTGGTCATACTCAAGATGCAACAAGCACAGAGGGTTCGCCATGTGATGGGTGTCTACTTATACAACATATACCAAGTTTGACGCTCTGATTTGGCTACTTTGCCGTTTTGACGCGACTCAGCAACCAGCCATCATTGTAGTCATGCACAACAAGAGTGAACTTTCAATGAGGGTGGTTGATGCAGGTGGGCAAGAAGAACAGAAGTGTGGGAGCAACGCTGATGAACCAGGACTCCAGCCGGTCCCACTCCATCTTCACCATCACAGTAGAGAAGCTGCAGCAGGGAGATGGCAAAGTGAGCCCCCACATGTTGATCCTTGCTTACTGTAACATGCAGTATACACACTGGTTTCTGCCCCCTCTGGTACAGAGTCATCGCAGTGCATACACATATGAATGACGGCTTGCAAGTAGCAGAGCGCCTCTTGCACCGCATTGCTGCCATTCCATTTGCTCAAGCTGACAAAACTGTCTCAAATCAGTCGGCCAAACCACTGCTGTCACGTCGTATGCGACACAGAGAAAGGTAGGAATTACCTGCAGCATTCACACAGCGTTGTGATGACTCTGGCTGCAGTTGAGTTATTGTCATGAGCAGGGCAGTGGGCATGTGAGCAGCTTTCACACAGCATTGTGACAAAATTGGCTGCAAATGAGGTTTTGTCATGGGCAGGGCAGTGGGCATGTGAGAGTGGGGAAACTGAATCTGGTGGATCTGGCGGGCAGCGAAAGGCAGAGCAAGACTGGAGCCACTGGGGACCGGCTGAAGGAGGCCACCAAGATCAATCTATCCCTAAGTGCTCTGGGGAACGTCATCAGTGCCCTTGTGGACTCAAAAAGCGGTCACACACCATATCGGGATTCCAAGCTCACACGACTGTTGCAGGCAAGAGTCTGGTCACTGCACAGGCAGCCTGCTTTGCATGGTCACAAGCATTTGTAAGGCTTTGTATCTCCTCACTGCACATATGCATGGGCTGCTATGACAGTTGGACAAGATCTATCAGCTGCTCCACAGAAGCAGCTTCATGGTGTTGTCAAAGGTGCTACACAGCCTTCAGTATGCTTCTGAAATCATGGCCTGGTCACTCTATGAAGCTCCTGACATCAATTCAGCAGTCACTTTGGTGTCTAGTTTGTTCAGTCCGCCACCTGCTCACAGATTGATATGCTGCATTATAGGATTCGCTTGGAGGCAACACAAAGACAGTGATGATTGCCAACATTGGGCCAGCTGACTACAACCTGGACGAAACCATCAGCACGCTGCGGTATGCTAACAGAGCCAAGAACATCAAGAACAAGCCTCGCATCAATGAAGACCCCAAGGTATGCAATTGGGCTGTATCTCAGTAGTTGGTCACAAAAGAAAAGAAAAGACTACATCTTTGGCGTAATTCTAACATGAAGCCAAGTAGTGTATTGGGCTGCATAAGGAGCAGGCGGTCACAGGACACCCCTTGCAAGCTCCCTGCAGTCCATGAGATGCAGCATTGACCACCTGCAAACATGAGCTGGGTGGTGGTGGCTGAGACTGTATGCTGTCTTCCATGTCAATTGTTGTCCATCGCTTTGTCTGCTTTGTGATATCAAGTCGTGATCTCACAGCTGACAAGTTCATATACAGAGCAGTGGCGTCAAGCTGGCCTAATGTAAGATTGTTCACCTGCTGAGGAGTGCAAACTCAACATGGTCAGAAGGATGCGGTTCCACAGGGGTCTGAGAGGCCTGGTTTGCAGCAACAGGATATGAAGATGCGGTTCCACAGGGGTCTGAGAGGCCTGGTTTGCAGAAACAGGATATGAAGGGCCTGGACTTTGCACAGGCAGACTGCCCTAGGGGTTGCCTAGAAGCCAAAAGCAGCATGCCAATTGGGTGAATCCAACTCTATGCCTGTGCGCAGGACGCCATGTTGAGGGAGTTCCAGGATGAGATCCTGAGGCTCAAGGCTGAGCTGGCAGCCACCGCCTCACAGGCTCAGCCCTCGGCTCAGCATCATGAGCTGCGAGTTGAGCGCATCGTGGAGCGTCCTCTGAGTGCTGAGGAGGTTGTGGCCATGCGAGCACAGATGGAGCAGGAGATGCAACAGGAGGCTGTGCAACAGGGGGAGCCCCTAGACGCCGCAACCTTGGCCAAGGTCAGACCTGCTTTTCGCCACCTGCAGAAATATAGTGTCTGCAATTGTACAGATGAGGCATGAGTAAAAGCCTGCTTAACCAGCCTGTCAGAGGGTAACTCGCTGAGCTTGCTAACTTGAGTAGTATTTGACGCCAATATATTGCCAAAAAACCTTCTGGTTGCAAACCTGTTTGCTCTCGTCACAGGTTGTTGCCTTGCAGAGTGTTTCCTAAGGTGGTCTGTATGTGCAGATTCATGAGGAGGCACAAAGAAAGGCGGAGGCCGAGGCAGCAGCAGTGCTGGAGGAGAGGCACCGTGCCAGTGAAGAAGCTGCACGCATGGCTGCAGCAGCCAAGCAGCGAGCCCACTCCATGCATCAGATCCAGGCTCAGCAGGAGTCTGAAGCCAAGAAGAAGTATGAACTGCTGTCTAAGCAACTCTTCTCACACTGTCTATCCACAGTGACCAGACATTGGACCTCTATGTGGAATCTAAAGCGAAGCTGTCACATGCACCTTCACCTCCCACGCTGCTTTCATGTTTGCCTGTTACGCTCTCCCTCTGTGCAACGCATGATGTGCATCAGATTTATGCTCACTGCCAAGATGAATATGTCTGCCAGCAAGGTACAATATGTAGTCCTGCTTTAATTTGCATTGCTGCACAAGCTGCAGTCAGTTGCTGCTGATCACCTGCTTGCCATGACTCAGCAACTTCCCAGGTCCGTGCAGTAGCAAATGTATACATTAGCTGATTGCCAAGCCAAAGCAGTTCAGACTTGCACCCACCTCAGATACCCTTGATACCCCCCTCACATGCCCACCTCACATACTCTTGACCCCACCTCAACTCACGTACCCGCATACCCTTGATCCCACCCCACATGCCCTTGGTCCCACCTCACACACTGTTGATCCCACCTCACATACCCTTGATCCCACCTCACATACCCTTGACCCCACCCCACATACCCTTGATCCCACCTCACATACCCTCGATCCCACCCCACATACCCTTGATCCCACCTCACACACTGTTGATCCCACCTCACATACCCTTGATCCCTCCCCTCACACGTTTATCCCACCTGTCATACTCCTGATTCGACATCTCATACCCTTGATTACACCTGATCTTTATCTTGCACAGGGCTGACTTGGAGGCACAGCTGGCAGCCATGGAAAGCAAAGTACTACAAGGAGAGGCGCAAGGGGGTCTGTCTGAGCTAGCACGCCGCCAAGAAGAGGTGCTACGAAGCCAGCAGCAGCAGCTGCAGCGGCAACGCAGCAAGGATGCTGCCAAGCTGAGGCAGATTGCTGACATGGAGGAAGCTGCCCTCATGGCCCAGGGCAAATATTCCTCCCTTCAGGCATGCTCTTGCTGCCCTTTGGCTCGCCTGCATACTGCCTGCTGCTGCCCTTTGTTGCCTTTCACTGTGACCTTGCTGCCATTGAGCAGACTTGACAGCGAATGCTGATGATCTAAAGGACAGCGCCCTCATGGCGCATGGCAAATGTTTCTGCCTATAGGCATCAGGTTGCTGCCTATTTGATTCGCCTTGTCTCGCCCATGTTTCGCCATTTCTTTGACCTTGGTGGCCTTGAAGCACTGTTGGCACAAAAGAAGCTGCCTGGATAGTTGCAAGAGCTGGTTTTCCTATAATTTGACAGTCTTGGTGCCCCTTGGACTGCCAATCAGGAGTCCTGTCATCAGTCACACAGGCCTGAAGATGGCTGTGTGACTGGTCAGGGCACGTGCTTTCGTCTCTAGGCGTGCTTTTGCTGCCTTTCCCATCTCTCAGCACATCACATACCAGGTCACATCTACAGCATCTTATGCATGCTTCAGTCATCTCAGTCACCGCTGTGACTCGACAGGAGGAGGCAGAGCAGGTGACCAGGAAGCTGCGCAAGCTGTGGACCAAGTACAGTGAGGCCAAAGGGGAGCTTGATGGCGCCTGGGGGGACTGGGCGGCTGAGAAGGAGGAGATGCTGGACAGCGTGCGCATGCTGCAGCAGCAGCTCACCCTCAAGGACCTGGTCATCCAAGCCTTTATTCCTCCCCAGGATGTACAGAAGGTAGGCCTCACTAGTGCTGTTATCCACATCAAATGTCCAACTTTGGAAGCGTATATACGCCTGTATATCCGTATGTTATATTATGTTAAATTAGTCTAATTGCACTGCCAATCAATGATTGATCCCGATTATACACCTATACGCATGGGCCTCTAACGCGTCTGCGTAGATGGCCGGCAAGCGTAGATAACAGCACCAGGCCTCACTGCCTGCCTACTGGGCACCCTGCTTGCCTACTTGGTAATCTGCTTCCTGCTGGGTACCCTTCCTACCCTGCTTGCCTACTGGTCATCCAAGCCTTCATCCCCCCCCAGGATGTACAGAAGGTGGGCCTCACTGCCTGCCTACTGGGCACCCTTGCGTGCCCACTGGCTAATCTGCTTGCCCACTGGCTACCCTGCTTGCCTACTGGGCACCCTGCTTGCCTACTGGGCACCCTGCTTGCCTACTGGGCACCTTGCTTGCCTACTGGGCACCCTACTTGCCTACTGGGTACTCTGCTTCCTGCTGGGTGCCCTGCTTGCATTGCCAATTGGGTACCCGCCATCTCATTGGACACTGAGCGTCAAATTCCATGATGACTGCACAATGAACAGACCACCTGCCCTACACCACCACACCTCCACAACAGACTTTGAGCTGCCTTTGGCGCAATGCAGGATGAGTAGATGGTGGTCTCTGGCTTGACCACAGCAGCTCATACTTGTGACACTGCATGCGTAAACCTACATAAGCACCCAAACACGGACTCAGGGATTAGGACGATTCCATTGTGTATTGTAATGCATCATTCTGGCCTGTTCCACAAGCTAAGCTCACTGTCTACATTCAGCTATCGCTAGTGTAGAAGCATCGCAAAGGAAGAAGAGTTGCTCGACAGTGAGACAAAGTCAATGTGCATGCAGGTCATGGACCGGGCCCAGTGGGATGAGGAGCAAGAAGTGTGGATGCTGCAGCAGCTGCCTAAGAAAGTGACTAAGAGGCCCATCAGCACTGCACAACACAGGCGCCCGGTCACTGCATATGCTCAGGCTGCTGTGGCACTGGGTGACCATAATCCCAGATACAAGACAGATAACATCCTGGCCTTGGCTCTGGACATGCCTGACAGGACCACTGCTGACTATTCTGGCAGCCAGATGCAGACGCAGGTATGCACAGATAGCTGTACCATGTGTCGTAGTGTCATGGTATCGATGGACACTGGATGCATGCAGCTTGGTGTACTCACAGTCAGACACATTCAATGCTTGCAAGTTTTTGGTGCAGCTTTGTCACAAATGGTTGTTGCAGGCTTTGAGAGGAGGTGGCAAGTTTTGACTGTACATTCAAAGCATGTCCATGATACCTGCAGTGCAATACATTCAGGTGTACCGAAATTCTGACTGTGTATGACTTTATGTTGACTGAGCACGCAACAAGGTGACAGAGCATGCAGCAAGCTGATGATATGCAGGCTACCTTGGATGCAGCATTTGGCAAGGGTCATCAGGGTACAATGTTCTTTGACAACCACAAAGAGCAGCAGGTTTTTCTGGCGGATGATCTGACTCTGAAAGCACAAAGAGCACACAGGCCCAGCACAACACGCCCCCCAACTGCACCCAGGAGGCCAGCTTCGGCTAGGGGCCGACCCATACTATAAAGACTCAGGTCGTAGATTTGTCTTCCAGTACGTGATTGTGTGTGGTTTAGCTGTGTTGTCATATAATTGCTTTTGCGCTTTCAGTTTAGACAAAGATGTACCAAAAGGATTTAGTGCCTCTGATCCTGCTCTGGTACTTTTAAATTTGATGTGTGTGAAATGACATGGCAGCCGAGATCCTAATGTTGATGTTGACATCATGCTATCACTACTCAGCACATGTGCACACTTCAGACAGCTAGTGGGTCTTCGTGATCTTGAAATTAGTTTGCCAGACTCACGCGTGTTTGGCCTACATTGAGTCAGAATTGTCTCTCTGTCATGCATGTCAGATGACTCAATGTCTCTAAGTGCAGACCTGTTACACATTGCTCTCGCTGATATTACTGTTATTGTAAATATCATTATTAGTCTAACTAGTGATACTCAGTCTGCCATGAACAATGCAAGACAATGCGTCAGTACAACAAAACCTGTTGTCATATGATAGTCACATAATAACAGCGCTGTCACGCTTCAGCTAGCTGCAACGCAATCCAAATTGTAAGTCACAAGAAACAGTATGCGAATAGCAACTTTATGCCATCGCCGCAAGTACGTTGTATCATTGCAAGGATGAGGAATTGAACACAGCTGCTGCTGACCTGCAAAGAAACAGCAACAGTCTTAATTTACTGCAATTAAGCACTAAGTCAAATTCTGATCAGTCAAGAATGCCTGCAATGCCAAGACAAGCCTTGGAATTTGTGCAATCGCTCATTCAGAAGCATGCAGCAAACTGGTCCAAAATGAAGTCATACGTGCCTAATGGCTGCATGCAGGTGGGGAAAGCATTCGTGTCGACACGCAACTTTGATCCCTATTGTATGCAGAGACATTCCTGTATCATACAGCATTCAAGCCTACTCACCTAATGATACTTAATGTGGTATCCCAGCCATCTACATATGGCCAGGACCCGTTTGCTGGCTGCTGCTGGTTCCTTCTCAGAACACAAGACAGTGCAGCGTCAAAATTTCTGAACTGGGCGTTTTGACCATTGATGGCCGCCTGCTGTGCAATTGTGTTGCTTGGTGTCGGTTGAGGCATAGCTGTTGCATTCTCGGTTGAATAGATCTCGAAGCCATCATAGTCTGGATATGAGGGTGACGAAACCATCCAAACACAGCTGCCTGTAAGGACTAGGTAGGTAATGATGGTGTGTGACCCTTTTGTGCATATATTTTGCCACCGACACATGTGCAGAGTCCAAACATGTGCTGGATTGGGCTCTCTGACAACTTGGCTGCTTGCTTCTTACTCTAGAAGACACTGTTGACACTCAGAAACGCTGCAATCGTCATAGGTATGTTGAGTGCATGCTCAATCAATGTTTCGCATGTTGAGGTGTCATATAGGAGAGTTGAACAAGGCTGGTGTGAGCAGCTCACCTGCCACAGGGGAAGTGGTGTTCTGTAAAAGCCCATAGATAAGCTGCAATCCCTCGTTTCGCTGTGCAATGGGTCGCTGCAGATTGAACTCGTCTACAATCAAAGGCTTGCCAGCTGCTTCTGTCAAATTGAAAATGGTTTGCACCTACACAACATCACTTGAATCATCACTTACATAGTCACAGCATTACTTACACAGTCACAGCATCACTTACACAGTCACAGCATCACTTACACAGTCACAGCATCACTTACACAGTCACAGCATCACTTACATCATACGTAGACACGGTCACAACATTTGCAGACTGGCTGTTTGCTGTGTTGTATTCACTGCAGATACAGGCAAGCAGCGCAGACACCTCACACCAGATCATGCAGAGCAATCCTGTAGACATGGCAGCAATCTGACAGCTGCCGCATCACACAAAAGTAAACTCAGCAATTTAGTACAACGCATGCGTTAGCATGCCTTTCCAATGCCTAGCAGAGTAACAACCCTCAATGACGTTCACCGACAGAGCAACAGCTTCATACATGACTTGCTTGCATTGCAGTTGCATAATGGCTAAGCCATCGAGCATGACTGACCTGCTGTTGTAAATATTGAGTCCAGAAGGGCGCCACTGTTGGGTACAAATGTAGACTGGCCATGTCAATGTCAGGAGTTGCAATGTTGCGGGCGTAGTCATTGCCGTTGCATGCTGGGTCGTATGGTATTGAGGTATATGGGGTGTAGTACCCAGTGATGTTGGAGTTAAGCTGCAACCTGCATGGTAACAACATCTGGTGTGGTAAGGCACATTGAGCATATCAAGCCAGGCAATGTCATTTTGTCTTGATATTGCATTTTAGAGACCTCAACATGTAGTCCATATCATTGAGAGACAGAGTCCTGGCCATAGACTTGTTGTTGGGCAGTCATGCACACAATGACAGAGTGGCATGTGCATTGGGAACAGGCAGACTGGAAAGCCACCAGCAGACTCACAGTTGAGGTGTAGAGGTTCCAAAGAGGCCTGAAAGACCGGTGTAGACCAGGTGGTTGGAGTCAATAGACTTCACATAGCTTGATGCCAGCTCCAACCAAGTCTGAATACACACATATCAGGATTAGGGCAGGGCAGGGCAGGGCAGGGCAGGGCAGGGCAGGGCAGGGCAGGGCAGGGCAGAGCAGGGCAGGGCAAGGCAGGGCAGCACTTGGGGCAGGTACACTTGTGCTGACTCTTTCAGGGGCTGTAGAAGCAGAAGTGAGCTAGCAATTTGCTCATCACAGCGCTCTGGAACCTGATCTGAGCAGATGTGGGCGCGTTTTGATCGCAAAAAGCAGGTACAGCCAAAAGAGATCATGCATACAATCCTAAGATTGTGTTTAAGCAAGCACACCCTGCTCATCGCCAGAGCACAATAGCACAGGCAACATGCAGTTGAACAACAGATGTTTAGCTGAAGGTGAGTTCTGAGAATTGGGCTCCAAGTGCTTCAAGTGCCAGGTGTAAACCTCAAGAGTTTAGGAAAGGAAAGCAGCAAAGATGAGACCTGCAGTATGTCCCCAGAGTCATCCCCAGGGTTGCTGGGCTCATTGGCAATGTCCCAGGCCAGAATGGTTGGATCATCACGGTAAACCAACCCCGTCAGGCTGTTTTTACGCAGTATGATGGCTGTTACGTAGTCCTTATACCGAGCCTGCAATGCAGATGAACCACAATATTGTCATGAGAGGCCTGACTTGTCCACACTACAGAACAAATTTGCCAAATTTATACACCGTTAATGGAAGCTAACAGTCAATGTTGCATGATGTCAAATGTCACTGACACAACCTGACACTGCAAATGACAGAAGGCTTGGACAGCATGCATTGCAGATGACTGGCTCTCATATTGCCTGTGAATATCGACAGTGTACACACCTACACTGCAATATGCAGCTCACAAGACCAACAAGCATCACTGATCAACCCAAAATCTTGTGCAAGAAGCACCGGCGAATGGAGCTGGTTCACAAGCTTCCCAAGGTCATGTGTTGTGTACAGAAAGTAGAGGCTCACTTGAATGCTGGTGTCTGTATAGAACTGCTGAACAACGCCTCCAGTGGAGTTGGCCCAGGACACATATTGCTGCATGCCGCCATAGTCAGGCTGCAAGCAAGACCATAGTTAGTCTCAGGAAAGGCGCCGTACTGCTGTTGTCAATGATGTGTTGCCTGAACATGCAATCATCCATGATGCAGACATGAATCTGATGTAAAGTGGATTCTGAAGGTAGATCCTGAAAGCACCGTCAGCGACAGAACCTTTCTGTTGTTATGGTACAACATCTGAGCCAATCTGCTGATGGCTTGTTTCTGCCATGCATCCAGGGATTGAAGAGATGCTGCATGCTTCCTGTATGAGAAACAAATGCGCATACATATGCACACATATGCATGCATGCACGCACGCACATCCACACCAAGCTGTTGCAGGCATACTCCACTTGACAGTGGCCTCAAGGGGCTGTCTTGCTGTGGGCAAGAGAAATAATCGGAACAGCCATGCAGAGAGTCTGGCAGGCTGGCCATAGAAGAATGAACCCATGACTCACTGGTGAGCTGTGCGCAGCTTACATAATAATTTGCCAGGGTCAAAATGAGCTTGACCACAGAATAATGGACACATGGATAAACACTGAGCTGTCTGCAGCTTACATAATAGTTTGTCAGGGTCAGGATGAGCTTGATGCCATATGCTTGTGCCTGGCTGACTATGTAGTCCAACCCATCACTGCACGAAAAGCACCTCAGGCGGTTATATGAGGGCACAACTGCCAGCTTGCCTCAGCTGCCTTTGCATTACAGCTGCTGTTTGTGTCACGGCACCTGGGTATGTTTACATCCATTCAACAAGTGCTGAGAGTTGACAAGTTGACAGGTAAATGGGCTCATTCTGATTGTTTTAGAACATCTCGTCAAGGTGAAAGCATGTCATTGCATACAGTGTGCTCTGCGTGAGATGCATCATGGCATCACGTATATTCAGCTGCCGATTTCGAGAAGGCACCTTGCGACTCCCACATGAAGCAAAAGTTGTCCAATCAAGATACATGACAGTAGCATAAGGGCAATAAATCTGTAGGTACAATGATGCTCTGCATGCATCAGGACCACAGATCAGAATGTGCAACATGCACAAACAGATGAGAGCTGTCACAGAACAGTGGAAAGGCTGGACTGCATCACAGCAGCATACCATCATGCATTTGCCGATGCTGACCTGAGGACAGAAGCATCTAATTGGCCGGCCTGAGGTTGAACAGGAAAGGAGTCGTTGGTTCCATCATTGAATGCCCATGCGCGGATGACTGTCAAACCAAGACTTTGTGCTTCCTGAAACGCATCTGTCACCTACAAAGGAAGAGCATCTCAACATGACATGAAAAGTGAACGTGTAACAGGACACTTTGTGACATTTGACAAGACGGCACTGCGATCGGGTGAATTTGTGAATGGCATTGACCAAGAAACACTTGTTTGTAGGTGTTGGGGAGAACATGGTCAGCTAGATGATTGCATTAGACTCACCAGTGAGCGTGTGCTGTTGTCTGATGCCTTCTGCAGGAGGTAGTAGCAGTTTGCACCCGTAAACTTGAACACCTGACCATTCAGCTGTAGCTCACTGCCATTTCGGACCACAAAACTGCAGCGTTACGCACATAGTCTGATCAGCACTTCAGACTTTTGTTACGCTTTGAAAGATGATGTCACGATCACGCAGCATATGCCTGAGCTCAACTGTCCGAACCTGGTGTTATTAATACTGCTTGTGGCCTGCTGTCCACTCAAATAGCTTTGGCCTAAATCGTTACTGATGCCAGCAATATTGATGGTGCCTGCACGCGCGATTTGCTGCTACAGAACGGCCGCAGCGAAACCGATAGCTTCGCCGAGGTGGTCACTCCTACCTGAGGTTGCCTGCTGCAGCTGTCGTTGACCGTGAGCGAATCCCAAAATTGCAAGCAAGGCGCATGTTGACACACGACGCGCCATGCATGCAACCCTTTCAGCCGGTGTAGGCCGTCGAAGGCCGCAAACAACGAGCTGCGCACCAGCACTTGCGCACAGATCCGCGGACACTTACTTCAATGGTTCGATCGCAAAACACATCTTGGAAAGGCTCGTGACAGCTGCAGTACACCGGAACTAGTTCTCACCGGAACCGTCGGATGCGTCGTGGACTAAGCTGTCAACAACACCGAAACCAAAAGGTAGACCGGGCTCCGTTCCGGCTCGTGCTCCGATACAGGTACGCAGTGCGTGCCCCCCATCAGTCATTAGCAACAGCTTCTACTGTCTATGCCTTGCATGCCCGCTGACACATCCTATAACTCTGCTCTTCCTGCGCTTTTGGCCAATCGTTAGACCTGTCATTCATGAGTCAGGTCAGGCCTGCTAGTCTGCCTCAGCCGATTTGGCCACAGCAAGTAATGACAGCAGCTTGACTCACAGACATTTGTATCTCTTTATATCAGTACTGACACTGTACACGTAGCCTCTGAGGTGTACACCATGCAGCACGTGAACCAGCTTATGCTGCTTCACTGCATGGTGCAAAGAGAATGAATGTTTTTGAAGCGATGTTGAATTGGACTTTGACTCTCCACAAGGATGATCCAGTCAAATCGAAATACATACACATCAGTGCAATTCAGTGCATCCTCAAGACGTGTTTCTTAATATTTAAGTCAGCAATGCTGTTGTATTGACTCAGCTCTGACCCAAATCTTGCTTCCGTTGCAATGCTGCTGCTCAGGCTGCTGGTCAAGCGCACAATCCCATGTTGACTGAAGGCCTTCACACTGGAGAACTCATGAGCTTGACAAGCTCCTTGTGGTAGAAGCCTTCTGGATCACACCAATGTTTGATTTCGCTCAAAGCTGCCTGCCGTTCCTCTTTGTCACTGGTCTTACTCGTGATCTGCATTGCAACTCCATCCTTTGCATTTGCCAACATAAGCTTGCAAACAAAGAGCAACAACATTCCAACGTGATTGCTACAGCCAAGGATGTCTGCCTGGACCTTGAAAGTGACGACCGAAGCCAACACATGCAAACAACACATGATAGCGCTGAAAAGGCGCGGTCAATGTACTGCAGGCAAGGACACCTATGAGGGCGCACTTACCAGGCAATTTATCCACTGTTGTTCAACATTGTCCAGTGAGGAGTTACCCCAAAGATGTCCTGTCCATAGCAAGTCCACATGCAAGTGAGCACGCAAAGGGCTGCAAGACTGCAAGTGCCTGCACAAGTTCATACAGTGGCTTGAGTGAATGCAGCCATTAGATTACCATACATGCAGAACATACAGTGTGCACAAACAAAGACTTCAGCAAGATCTGCCTGGAGATACTGGCTTAATGATGTAGCTTGCACAGACATAGTCATGACTTGAACCAACACCACATTTACACAAGATGTTCACCTGTAAGTGCTTCTTGCAGCATTCATGGTCAAGACACCCGTTCCGCCTGATGTGCTGACTGTGCAAGCGGCCTTTGCAGCAACATCTGCATCCAGTGCCAGGCACACCAACACCTGCCAGAAGATGAGCACACCTGCTTTGTGAATCAGCAGCAATGGATGTGCACATTGGCAAACCAAGGTGATGCAAGGGCTCACAGCTGAGATTGTCTTAGCATATGTGCAAGGTTGCTGAGTGGAGTCTGGGGACAACAATATGATTGATGCCCAGACATCTGCTAAGCCAAACACTTGAGACCATGGTTATTGCGTAAGATCAAGCCTGTTGCGTGGCTAACCAATTCAAGCTTACAACAGCTTCCAGGAACCAGCAATACCCATGAGACAGTTCACAAAAGGGCATGGGAGCAGCAGCATGCTGACAAGCATGTGACTACAAGAGCGAGGTAGTGCGTACCGAACGCCGCTTCCTGTACTTTGCCATCAACTGCAACTGTGTCTTGTGACTTCTCCCAGAGTAATCACCAAACAATTCTGTATGCTTTGCATGCGCCTCTTGCATGTACCTCAGATGCCGTCCTTGCACATCACCTGTGCTTGTGGTGCAGTCTAAGGCATCCTTGAGCCACCCTTTCTCTACATTAGTAAGGCAACCCATAGGATTCCAGTCAGGTCTGCCTGCATGGTACAGTGCGGTTGATCCACAGGATACATGATACAATTAGCTCTGGAGCTACATGTCAACAGCTTATTGTGGCCAAGTTGCTGATCTCTGTGCATACTGCTCAGCAGTTTGCTGCTGATACTATCACAGACACTCACTAGGAGACCACAACATGACAGAAACGCTGCAAGCTGATGCTTGTTGGTGCACCAAGCAACTTCAGCATAGTTCTTCCCAGCCTAGTGCATGCTCACATGAGCTGCAAAGAAATGCCCAGCCAATGTGCGGGCTGCTTGTGACAGCAAAGAGCAAGAGACACAAAAGTAGTACCTAGCTCCTCAAGAGCAACTGACATCTCTCCAGCTGTCAATGCCATGATGAACTGAAACAGGCCGTGCTTTGTTATGGGTGCATGTTGCCTCATCCCTCTGCAAGCAAGCACAGGCAACGTCAAAGGCGCACAGGCATGTCAAGTACCACGTAGTTGCCACATGCAACATGTATGCCATCATTCACCTTCCTTGCTGCATCTGGGTGGACAGATATTCACTGCATAACACCGCATCCACTATTGCACCCTGAGTCAAAAGCTAGGGGTGTACACACAGACAGAGGCATACTCTAGCAGACCCTGTTTGGACTAGATAAGCGTACAAACATCTGCAATCCAACTGAATGTGACTTGCCTGTTCTTCTCCAGCACAGACAACAGGTTGTCCAGTGCCTTGACAGAGCTGTTAGTCACCAGCCTATACCATGTGCTTCTGTCACCTGTCCATTTCCCAAGCTGACGTCGCAGAGCAACTTGGGCCACACTTTGTCTGAAATCAGCCCATGGCCCACAGGCCGCTGAGCCAGGGTTGACAGGGCGACCATGCATGTAATATCTTTGCACCACTGCCTGACACATCTGGAAAAGCTTGTTGGGGGCATCCAACTCCTCAGGTTCTATGGCTACGTCAGTGCTGGTTCTGCAGACTGCAATCATTGCAGAGGTTGTGTGGTAATGACTATCATCGACATTGAAACTGCTTGCAACAACATTGTGTTGAGCTGAGATGGGCTGCAGATGGCGCCACAAAGTTTGCAATAGGCTGCGCAAAGCTGCATGCTGTTGCAGGCATCTGAGAAGCTGTCATGAACGTCAACTCACACGAGTCCAAGCAAAGCTGCCAGGTCGTACAGACACAGACACAGACACAGATGGTAGACACCATCATATGCTTCCTGGGATGCAACAGCACAAACACGCCTTCTTTGCTCAGCTTGCAATAAAACACAAAAGTTTGCCCACAAATCTAGAGCTAGATGCCTTACCTTGCAGAAGAGCCACTTCCACAGGATGGAGCTCATGCGCTAGATAGAAGGTTGCTGAGCACTGAGCAGCTGATGTCCAGCCAGATCCATCCAAGCCAAAACGTGCTCTTGCATGTCTCTGTTGCATGAGGCTACATATTGCAGCAGTCATGTGCCTGCCGGCTAGCGGTAGAAATCTGACCCCTTGCGCCTACACGCAATCAGACAAGAAAGACATGTCTGCCGCTGTTGCAAGCATGCTAGCCTTGTACTACACTGTCTGCTCGACACATAGAATTTGAGCAAACATGGACAGTCAAAGTCAGCTTGTGACACCTTGTACAAGGCCAAGACAATGTGACTTGGGTTGCAAAGTCTGCAAGCCATAGATCAGTACAAACAGTTTACACTCTCAGGTGTGAACACATAACACCTTGAGGTCTGCCACAGCCATGTGCAAAGCCTGCTGACGTGAAGGCAAGTCCGTCTGTTGAGCCTTCAGCAAGCTGTTACGAGCAGCAATCTCCTTTTCAGGCTGGTCTGCCATGACCATGAGGACAACATCATGCCTCCTGTCAACGTCAAACTGCTGTATGCACTGCTCCACTTTGGATTGGTTCAGCAGAAAGTACTGCATCCTAAGCGGCAGCGGCTCATGCTCTCTGCAGAAAAACCCAGTGACACTGTCAGAGTTGACTAGCAACATGTGCTGGGCAAGCCTACAACTGTGCAGAAGTAATGCATCACAAAGCTGCACATCTTCCAGCGTATGACCTGTGCGTTGCGCTGGCACCTTGCAAGGCTTCTTTGCACCCTACATGCATGCACAGTGCATTTGCGAGCTGACTGTGCCGCCTCTGGCACAAGGGACTACAAGCACACTGCACAGGTGGTAGCGTTGTGCATAAAGCAGTCAGAGGCGTACAGCAAAGGAAAGGAGTCAATTTTGTGCTTGAGGGGCTTCAACAGCTCCACAGCTTTCTGAAGCTCCTCTTGGAAGTATTCACCATTCCTATATTCCTGCATGATCGGCAGCGTGCTCTTGTTGTTTCTTGACCTGGCAAAAGGGCGCCCAGCCGGCAACACAATATAGCAATACAACAAGCTTGATGGACCTGTACGCTGCACCAAGCACAATTGGCAAGATTTTGGATGTGATGTGCTTCAAGCGCGCCAAGAACAAGTCATCATCGCATGGGAAAGATCTGCGCTGGCTATGGATGTCCTACCGCTTCAAGGTAGAGGGGATGCAGGCTCTTACGCTGTATGCGCGCAGCAGTGCTCAACCTTGCATGCCTGTCGTCAGCCAATGTTTGACCTGGACGGGGACATCCTGCATTACATGAACAGAAGCAGTCTTGGCATCTAATCAGCAGCCTTTTCCATGCTACTCAGCGCTACTCGTGCCACCTAAGAAGCTGGTGGCAGTAAAGATCTGACACTGGGGATCTCCGCAGAAGCACAGCCGCAAGTAGAAAAGACAAGAAAAGACCACTGCCGTCAGCGTCAATTTCATGAGAAGCCAAGTATTATACCAGGCTGCCCAGGGAGAGCTGCCAGTAGCATCAGCCAAAAGCACAGACCAATGCAATTTTGATACCTTACCGGTGAGCACTGGCTGTAGCTGCAACCTGTTGTCTGATCCTGGCGTTTCCTTTGTGCCGTCAGCTGGTACTTCTTGTTGGTCATCATTTGATTCGCCACCTGACTGCATTGATGCCGCTGCGCTGTCATGTGATGCAGGAACCTCCCGAGAGCTGGCACTTGCTGCGCTGCGCTCATCATGCTCTGGTTGCTGTGCAGCCTCATCATCTTCTTCTTCTTCTTCACTTGAGTCCTCTTCTGAGGTGTGTACCTCTTCTGCTATTGTGTTGACACCTGCTGGTTCCTGGCCTGCACTCTCCTCATCAGATGAGGAATTTTCTTCCTCGTTTGCATCAACAAGTGACCCTTGTTCTCCCCCTGGCACATCAACCTCACACTCTTCCTCCTTCACAGCAGCTAGTCTGCCAGACTCTGTGTCCCCACTGGAGGTTATTTCCTGTTCTATGTCTGGCTGCAAAGGCAGCTCTGCTTCACACTGACACACATCCGGCTGCTCAGGGCTGGGGCTGCCTGAAGACAACAGCTCTTCTGCAGCAGATGCTGTGGGCAGCTCTGCCTGCTGATCGCTTTGCGGTGAACTGTGCCTAGCGCGTTTCGCAGACTTGTTCATTGCGTCTGATAGCACAGACGTTGATGGACTGCTTGCCTGCCTGGAGCTGCTAGAACTTGATGCATTGTCTTCCTCAAACACCTGAGCAGATCTGCTCCTTTTGGCAGCGCCAGCCAAAGCAACAGTGGCTGATGTGTGCTTCTGTGCGCTTTGCTTTGGGGAGCGTGCTGTCAGCATCACGAGAGCGTCACTTGAACTTGGTGGATTAGCCTCATTAAGGGCTGGATCAGCTGGCCGGTGTCTAAAGGGTGCTGGCTGTGAAGTCAAAGCCGGCTGATGCGTGCTGGGAGCAGGTTCTGAGGCCAAGGACTGCATGACACGAGGTTTCTGCATCTATGAACAGGCTGCAGGGCCATTTGGGATGCACAAAAAGACTCATCCAGATAGGGTGAAAATTGCATGCATCAGCACGACGTCTCAATGCTGCACATTCATTAACGGGTGTGTGAGCAGATTTGCCAATGCTTGTACAGACTGGATGACAGCGATCTTGAAATAGCAGTGTATAGCAAGCACCACCACATATCTGACATGTTCCACGCGTAACTGCTTGTAGACAAAAGCCAGACGTTGGTGGCAGTCGAGGGTTTACCAAGGCTTGCTTCATATATGTGTGATACAGCTGCCCATGACGCTCCTCTGCCTGCTTGGCTGCTGCAGCAAGCCTCTGCTGCTGATCAATCTGTGCTTGCTTGGTTTGCAGGTCTTGCTGAAGTCCATCTAGCTGGCGTTGCAAGCTGCTATACAGTTGCTGCTTACTCTCCATGTCTCTCTGCATTACCTCCGCTTTCTGAACACTGCATGCAGGTCAAGAGTGAGCATTTTGATAAACTTCCACGTGCAAACACGTGGTCTGTGTGACTAGGTGCTGCAGCAAAGCATTGTTCAAAAAGGCATGAGACACTGCTGGCAGAGAGCAACACCATTGAGCAGCATTTTGACATTCTGTGTTGGCAAGCTCCGCCTCTTTTCGAGCTTTGTCATTGAGTTCTGCTGCTTGTACCCATGGACTCGTATGCTGGGTGATGCTCCTTGCCAAATGTACAGATGGCGTGCTGGTCATGTTGGCCTTTGTCAGCAGCGGTCTAGCTGCACCAGAGCACACAGCTTGTGGTGTATTAGAACAGGCAAAAGGACTAACGCCTGCTTATGAATTTCACACTAAACATCCTCAGCACGGCTTTTATGTTGAAGGACGCTGCAAAATGATTCGCAAGTGCTTGCTGCACACCTTCAGATCACAAGACAAGACGTAGCTTGCCAAAAGAGTATATTGCGCACGTCTAAGTTGGAACATCGGTTGGCATTTGACTGGTTGTGACAACACATGGTTGCGAGCAGGCCCCAAGGGAGTCGTTACGCCGGGACGTGGTTCACTAGAGTGATCACTGGTCAGCAGTTGGAGAAGCATATGCGGTCTCCGCAATTGGGATCATCGCAAATTTGTTGTAATGATCACACAATGATCAGGTTCTTTGTGTGAGGCACTCGCCAGGAGTATTCGGCGTTCGCGACGGCACTCGCCAGGAGTATTCGGCGTTCAACTCAATGGGCCTTCACCAAGTTCAGGACCTGCCCGTCAAGGATACTAAAAACGTTTGTTTTCACCTGAAAGTATCAACCATGTAGACCCACCCATTATGATGATGAAGAAAACTAGTATACAGCACGGGAGAAACTTTTGTGTATGCAGTGTCTGCATCAGCATGGCCTCAGACATGCATTCTGCTGGCTGAAGGGCTACTTGGGGCTTGTCAGCATGGCGTGCTCGTCTTGCAAGTTCTTTGATCTTTTGAACATTCACACATGCATGTATTTGTCAGCTTCATTCACTTGCTCGGTCACCAAGCTGCTGTTGCCAGGCCATGCACGCCTGCAACAAGTGGTCAGGTGCTGCCCAGCTTCCTTCATGAGTTATGAAATGCAATGGTAAGAGCATGCTGGCTTCTGCATGGGTCCCACCATGCAGGCACCCCAAACTAGGCGCGCGATCAGCCAGTTGTTGCACCTTGCATTTCTTAAAGCCTTGTACATATAGTGCATACCTGGAGGGAGGTGCCCAGCAGCATCTTGACACCACAGTGCCAGCAAGAATATATTGCTATATAGCATGCATGCATGAATGAACGCAGCACCTTATACTGGTGGGGCTGTAAGTTACGGTAGTACATACCTTGAGAGCTCAAAAACATGTGCCAATCAGCTAGTGGACACATGGCAAGGGCGCAACAGGGTTTGCTAGGGTGGCTTCAGCCAGCTGCCCAGGAACAATCTGAAAATCAATCATTGACAGACACACTTGCTGCTCAAGCGCACAATTGACTGGATGCCTTCACACTGGAGAACCCATGAGCTTGACGAGCTCCTTACGGTAGAAGCCTTTTGAATCACAGCGCTGTTTGATGTCACTCAAAGCTGCCTGCCTTTCCTCTTGCGTGCTATTCCTACTTGTGATCTGCACATCAACTCAATCCTTTGCATTTGTCAATACAAGCTTGCAAACAGTGCCCAGAGCGCCCACATTCCAGTGTGACTCTTACAGCTGAAGCGGCTGCTTGGACCTTGCAAGTGACAAACAATGCCAAACACATGCAAACAGCACATTGTGGCACTCAGCAGGAGCACTCAATGTACTGCAGGCAAGGAAACCTATGAGGATGCACTTACCAGGCAATCTATCCACTCTTGCTGAGCTCTGTCCAGTCTGGAAGTATCCCCCCGTAGCAAGTGCACATGCAAGTGAGCACGCAAGGGGCTGCAAGACTTCAAGTGCCTGCACAATTTCGTACAGCAGCTTGAGTGAATGCGCCATTCGCGAGCCAGACATGCAGAACATACAGTGTGCACAACCAAAGACTTAAGCAACCTCTGCCTGGAGCTTTTGGCTTCATAACATGGCTTGCACAGACGAAGTCATGACCAACACCCCATTTACACAAGATGTTCACCTGTAAGCGCTTCTTGCATCATTCATGGTCAAGACACCCGTGCTGCCTGATGTGCTGGCTGTGCAAGAGGCCTTTGCAGCAACAGCTGCATCCAGTGCCAGGCACACCACCACCTGCCAGAAGATCAGCACACTTGGTTTGTGAATCAGCAGCAATCGAAATGCAGGTAGCCGCATTAATGTTATGCCATGGCTTACAGCTGAGATTATCTTGGCACGGGTGTGAGGGTTCTGAGTGAAATTCAGGCACAACAATATGATTGATGCCCAGACATCTGCTAAGCCAGCCATGGAAATGCAGGAAGCCAGACCAATGTTGTGCAAAGGCTTACAGCTGTAATTATCGTAGCATGTGTGCGAGGTTGCTGAGTGGAGTTTGGGCACGATGATGTGATGATGCCAGGAACCAGCAGCGCCCTTGAGACAGTACACACAATGGTCTGTAAGCAGCAACATGCTGAACAAGCATGTGACTACAAACGTGACGTAGTGCAAACCGAACGCCGCCTCCTGTACTTTGCCATCAACTGCATCTGTGTCTTGCGACTTTCCCCAAAGTACGCGTTGAAAAGATCTGTGTGTTTTGCATGCGCCTCTTTCATGTACTTCAGATGCCGCCCTTGCACATCACTTGTGCTTGTTGTACAGTCTGTGGCGTCCTTCAGCCATGCTTTCTCTGTATCACTGAGGCAACCCACAGGGTTCCAGTCAGGTCTGCCTGCATGGTACAGGGCAGTTGATCCACAGCTTGTGGTAAGTAATGCTACAACTAGCGCAGGAGCTACACGACCACAGCTTCTTGTGGCCCAGTTGTTGATCTTTGTGCAGGCTGCTCAGCAGTTGCTACTGATACTGTACACAAAATTCACAAGGAGACCACAACATGACAGATATGCTGCAAGCTGATGCTTGTTGGTGCATATAGTACCTTCCGCATATCTCTTCCCAGCGTTTAGTGCATGCCATGTCAACATGAGCTGCAAAAGGTTGCCCTGCCAATGTGCAGGCTTCTTGAGACAGCAAAGAGCAACAGACTTGAGGTAGTACCTAGATCCTCAAGGGCGACTGACATCTCTCCAGCTGTCAATGCCATGATGAACTGAAACAGGCCGTGCTTTGTTATGACGCATTCACTGTTCATCAGGCGCCAACGCGCGTCACTGCAAGCAAGCACAGGCAACAGTAAACATGTGGCTTGCCAAGAACCACCTACAACATGTATGCAATCATCCACCCAACTCGCAAGCTACTTGCTGCTTCTGGGCAGATGTATGTTCATAGCACAACAAGACACGCACTGTTGCATACTTGATCATGCTGCAGGTGCACAAACAGGCAGATGCATACTGTAGCAGAACCTGATTGAACAAGACAAGCATGCAAACATCTGCAATTCAGCTGAATATAACTTGCCTGTTCTTCTCCAGCACAGACAGCAGGTTGTCCAGTGCCTTGACAGAGCTGTTAGTCACCAGCCTGTACCATGTGCTTTTGTCACCTGTCCAGTTCCCAAGCTGCCGCTGCTGGGCAGTTTTGGCCACGTCTTTTCTGAATTCAGCCCATGCCCCACCGCGCGCTGAGCCGGGGTTGACAGGGCAATCATGCATGCGATACCTTTGCACCACTGCCTGACACATCTGGAACAGCTTTGTTGGGGGCATCCAGCTCCTCAGGTTCTGGGGCTTCATCGGTGCTGGGTCTGCAGACTGCAGTAATTGCAGGGATTTTGGTTATGACTATCATCAACACTGAGTCGAGCTGAGATGGGCTGCAGATGGCGCCACAAAGCTTGCAACAGACTGCAGAGAGTTGCATGCTATTGCAGACATCTGGGTGGCACCTAAGAAGCTGCCACAAATGTCAAGTCACATGAGTCTAAGCACAGCTGCCAGGTCACGCACACATGCGCACAGACACACACATGCGCGCATGCACGCACGCAGCACATGCATGCATCATATCTGCAGCAAGAATGGCATCAGCCGTTGCACATGGCAGAAAGGCGCTTGCAGAGCTATACAGCACGCCCTTTCACTGCTGCGTTTTGTGTCATATGCTCCCGGCATTGCAACATCAAAAACATGCCTTCTTTGCTCTGCTTGCATCAGAACACAGGAGGCTGCCAACACACCCAGAGCTAGATGCCTTACCTTGCAGAAGAGCCTTTTCCACAGGACTGAGTTCATGCGCAAGATAGAATGTTGCTGGGCTCTGAGCAGCTGACGTCCAGGCTGATTCAACCGAGCCAAAACGTGCTCTTGCATGTCTCTGTTGCACGAGGCGGCATATTGCAGCAGTCATGTGCCTGCCGGCTAGCGGTAGAAATTTGACCCCTTGCGCCTACACATAATCAAGCAACAAAATATTGTCTGCTGTTATTGCAAACAAAGTAGCCTTATACCACATGATCTGCTGGACATATAGAATTTGAGCAAACATGGAAGGTCAAAGTCAGCTTGTGACACCTTGCACAAGGTCGAGACGATGTGAGTTGGGTTACAAAATTTGCAAGCCATACATCAGTAACAAACAGTCTAAGGTGTCAACACAGAACACCTTGAGGTCTGCCACAGCCTTGTGCAAAGCCTGGCGGCGTGAAGGCAATTCTGTCTGCTGAGCCTTCAGCAAGCTGTCACGAGCAGCAATCTCCTTTTCAGCCTGGTCTGCCTTGACCATAAGGACGACTTCATGCCTCCTGCTGACGTCAAACTGCTGTATGCACTGTTCCACCTTGGACTGACTCAGCAGAAAGTACTGCATGCTTAGCGGCAGCGACTCATGCTCTCTGCAAAACAGCTGCACTCCCTGAGTTGGTAAGCAGTATTTGCTGAGCAACCCTGCAGCTGAGCAGAAATGCACCACAAAACTGTACATCTCAGTTAGATGATCTCACAGCATATGACCTTTGCATCGTGCTGGCATCTTGCAAGGCTCCTTTGCGCCTATGTCCAATGCACAGTACATTTGTTTGCGAGCTGTATGTGCCGTCTTTGGCACAAGCAACTACAAGCACACTGCAATGCATGCCAAATTTGCACACAGGGGGTGGTATTGTACATAAGGCATTCAGAGGCTTACAGCAAAGGAAAGGAGTCAATTTTGTGCTTGAGGGGCTTCAGCAGCTCCAGAGCGCTATCATGCTTCCTTTTGACGCGGAAGTCACTCCTGTTCTGCATCATCAGCAGCAGTGCTCTTGTTGTTCTCAACCTGGCAAAAGGGCAACAACACAACTGAGCAGTGCAACAAGCTTGATTGTGCATTGCGCCAAGCACAGCTGGCAAGACTTTGGGTATGATGTGCTTCAAGCACACCAAGATCAGGCCCTCATTGTAGGGGCAGATCATGTAGTGGCTATGGATATCCTACCATCAGAAAGAGTTTGGGATGCAGGCCCTCACGCTGCTTGCGTGCAGCAATGATCGACCTTGCATGCCTGTTCTCAGCCCATCTTCGACCTGGACAATTGCGTTCTGCATTGCAAAAACAGAAGCAGTCTTGCAATCTAATCAGCAGCCTTTCAGTGCCACTCAGCGCTGCTATTTGTACCACTTGACAAGCTGGTGGCTGCAAAAATCTGACACTTGGGAACTCCACGGAAGCAGAGCTGCCAGTAGCAGCAGTCAAAAAGACAGATCAATGTTTGATACCTTACCGTTGAGCACTGGCTGTAGTTGCAACCTGTTGTCTGATCCTGGCGTTTCCTTTGTGCCGTCAGCTGGTACTTCTTGTTGGTCATCATTTGATTCGCCACCTGACTGCATTGATGCCGCTGCGCTGTCATGTGATGCAGGTACCTCCCGAGAGCTTGCACTTGCTGCGCTGCGCTCATCATGCTCTGGTTGCCGTGCAGCCTTTTCTTCTTCTTCTTCTTCACCACTTGAGTCCTCTTCTGATGTGTGTACCTCTTCTGCTGCTCTGGTGAAATCTGCTGGTTCTTGGCCTGCACTTTCCTCATCAGATGAGGATTCTTCTTCCTCATCTGCATCAACAAGTGACCCTTGTTCTTCCACTGGCACATCGTCCTCAGAGTCTTCCTCCTTCACATCAGCTAATCTGCCAGGCTCTGTGTCCCCGTTGGAGGGTAGTTCCTCTCCTGTGTCTGGCTGCAAAGGCAGCTCTGCTTCACACTGACACACCACCGGCTGCTCAGGGCTGGGGCTGCCTGAAGACAACAGCTCTTCTGCAGTAGATGCTGTGGGCAGCTCTGCCTGGTGGTTGCTTTGCAGTGAACTGTGCCTAGCACGTTTAGCAGACTTGTTCATTGCATCTGATGGCACAGACGTTGATGGGCTGCCTGCCTGCCTGGAGCTGCTAGAACTTGATGCATCATCATCCTTGAAAGCCTGTGCAGAGCTGCTCCTTTTGGTGGTGCCAGCCAGAGCAACAGTGACTGACGCATGCTTCTGTGCGCTTTGCTTTGGGGGGCATGCTGGCAGCATCACAAGAGCGTCGCTTGAGCTTGGTGAATCAGCCTCATTAAGCGCTGGATCAGCTGGCCGGTGCATGCAGGGAGCTGGCTGTGAAGCCAAAGCCGGCTGGTGCGTGCAGGGAGCTGGCTGTGAGGCCAAGGACTGCACGACACATGGTCTTTGCAATCATGGACAGGCTGCAAAGCCATTTGGGGATGCACAAAGGGAATCATTCTGACAGGGTACACGTTGCGCGCATCACCTGACATTTCACTGCTGCACGTTCATCAATGAGTGTGTGAGCAAATCTGCCAATGCTTTTACAGTCTAGATGACAGCGATTATGAATTAGCAGTGCACAGCAAGCACCACCAAATCTGACATGTTCCAGGCGTAACTATATGAAAGCAACAGCCAGAAGCCTGTGGCAGTAGAGGTCTACCAAGGCTCGCTTCATATATGTGTGGTACAGCTGCCCATGACGCTCCTCTGCCTGCTTGGCTGCTGCAGCAAGCCTCTGCTGCTGATCAACCTGTGCTTGCTTGGTTTGCATGTCTTGCTGAAGTCCATCTAGCTGGCGTTGCAAGCTGCTATGCAGTTGCTTCTTTCTCTCCATTTCTCTCTGCATTGCCTCCGCTTTCTGGACACTGCATTGGAGTGAGTAGTTTACTACAATTTGAAGTGTAAACAGATCTGTGTGACTAGGTGCTGCAGGAAAGCGTTGGTTTCAACAAAAAAACACTGCTGGCAGAGAGCAACACCATTGAGCAGCATTCTGACATTCTGTGTTGGCAAGTTCCGCCTCTTTTCGAGCTTTGTCATTGAGTTCTGCTGCTTGTACCCATGGACTTGTATGCTGGGTAATGCTCCTTGCCAATTGTACAGATGGCGTGCTGGTCATGTTGGCCTCTGTCAGCAGTGGTCAAGCTGCATAAGAACACACAATATGTGGTGCACTGAAAAAAGTTGTTTCAGCAAAAGGAAAACGTCCGATTTTCAGTGTTTATTCTCAGCATACTCAGGCTTTCACGCCGAAGGACGCGGCAAAATTGTTCGCAAATGCTTGCTGCACACCTTCAAATCAGAAGGTAGTAAGTAGTTTGCCAACATTGCGGACGTCCGTTCTGGAATACCGATCGGCATTTGGTCTGGTTGTTACAATACATCGTTGCGAGCAGGCCCCTCAAGAGAGTCGTTATGTGGGGACGTGATTTACTAGAGTGATCACTCGTCAGCAGTCAGAACAGCATGAAGGATCTCTGCGATTGAGATCATCGTGACCTTTCTGTGATGGTTGCAACGGTCAGGTTCTTCGTGTGTAACGGTAATCGCCAGGACCATCTGGCGTTCAATTCAGTGGGCCTGCACCAAGTTCAAAGGCTTCTCACATGCCATCACGGATACTAAACTTTTGTTTCCACCTGAAAGTATCAACCATGCAGGTGAAGAAACAAAGTATACAGCACGTGAGACATGCCATGCTTGTCTTATGCTCACAGTAAAAGCACCCATGACCTGCCACTCAGCTCTTGATTCACAAACAGTCATTTTATAGGGTGTAACATCAATGGTTACCACTATCTGTACATGTGTTGCAGATCAGAAGTGGATGCGCAGTCTCTCAGTTCCAGGCTCTTTGATTGTTCTAGCGTGCATTCATCCATGTATGTGTCAGGCTCCTCCACTTGCTATGTATCCTTGCGATGCAGTTACGCTATGTGGTCAGCCTCCACTTTGGTCTTGAAGCTAATGTCTCATGCAGATCAAACATATACATGCCCGAGTTTGGCTGTAATGCATTCCTGGCCAAGCTGCTGTTGCCATGTCATGTGTGCCTGTGCCAAGTGACTAGGTGCTGCCCAGCTTTTTTCATAACCTATGAAATGCAAGAGGAACAGGATGCTGGCTTCTGCGTGAGTTCCACCGTTCAGATCTGCCCAAAAATTGGCGCTGAATCAGCCAGCAGTCATTGCATCTTGCGTTTGTTCAAGTCTTGTACATCTGGTGCAAGTGCATGCCTGGAGAGAGGTACCAAGCAGCATCTTGACACCACAGTACCAACAAGAATGGTCTGCATGAAAAAATGCAGCACTCTATACTGGTGGGGCTGTAATTACTGGCAGTACATGCCTTGAGAGTTTAAAATTTGCCCCAATCAGCTGGTGGAAACATCGCAAGGGCACAACAGGGTTTGCTAGGGTGGCTTCAGCAAGCTGCCCAGAAACAATTTGAAAATCATTCATTGACAGACACAGTAACAACACTACAGACACAAATAGTTCTTGGTGGGATGGCCATTACTACAGTTCGATCATTTGTTGATGCTACATCTGCAAAGAGTGTTCATTGCAGCCCAGCATCGTCCTTGAAGCATCATGTGCCCTTGGGGTGCACTTTGCCAGTGTTGACGTCCAGGTACGCTGCACTCTTCATGTCCACTTTGTCAAAGCGCACCACGCCCAGTAACTGCTCAGGAAGCTCCTGCTCCTCCCGCCCTTCTAGCACAATTGCCATGTCAATGATCAGGCTGGTTGTCACGGGGCTGACTAAGCCAACTACTGAGGCAGCTGCCCGGCTGCTGCCCACATCCACATCCACTTCAAAGTGTCCAGGACCCCTGCATGACACAAAGCATGACATGATTGCTCATTTGGTCATAGAGTCAGAAATGTATACAGAATGTTAATGGAACGACTGGACATCAGGCAAGACTTGTGCCTCACACAGCTAGCATTTGATGGAATGTGTCAGTATCATCATCAATATTGTGACTAGGCAAGAGTTACTTTGCTTACAGTCTTGCATTAAGCAGGGGGCAGGTATGCAGCAAACTGCAAGGACACTGCCTGTATTGTTGTTGCAAGTTTAGGTTGGCTCAGACTTATGTTCAGCATGACAGCACACGGGGACATTTACAGGAATGGCAATTAGCCCAGAACAAGCCAGCTGGATAAGACCCAGGGCTCACACACTTAGCATCCGCTGACACATGTAACTATCCTCATTGTCATGATCACCATCATCATGTTTGTTAGTACGGATATATTTAGTATTTTGTTGATCATATGTAGTATCTTGTTGACGTTGTTGAGGGGTGGACCTGTAGTAGCGGGTGGTGAGCTTCTTGCCCAGCAGGACAGGGGTGTTGCCCACCGCCTGCTTGATCACCCAGGACCCCTTGACCACAGAAGGGATCAGCTTGAACATGCACGACCGCCGCTGCTCCGCCTCTTTGTCATCACCCGCCAGAAACCTGCCAGCAGCATGTAGCCAGTCTGTCATGCATTCCTTCCTTTGTTTGCTGTGTGCAGAATGGCTTGTATACCAGTGCTTACATCATGATGTGTGCTCATCAAGGTACAAGTACTCTTCAGTTGTTTTGATATAGTGAGTGCATCATCTTGCTCCAATGAATCAGTAAACGAAGCAAGATACATGCAGAAAACTGTTGCCTGCACTGCTTTTCCCTGAATATTCAGGCAGACAGTGAACCTGTTCCGATACATGCTGATGCATGTCTCTCTGCACATATCATCTGCCGCTGTGTGCAATCGTGCAAGTCCTCAGCAACCTTTGACCAATGAAACTCCCATAACAATACAGTCACAGCAAAAGCAAAGCCCATTTAAAGTTACAGTATCAGCAACTTTTTAGCCTTGGTCACATAACACACAAGAGCATGCTGAGTCAGTGAAGTGCTCAAGTGGAACAGAATCATGGAACAGAAGCATGTAGCACAACCCACCTGGCTAAGCACAAGTCAAAGGGGGACTTGACCAGCTCAGAGTCAGAGTCAGCATCATTCGCCGAGAAGGTGGGGCTGCCATCTGTCTGTGACTGGGGAGTCTCACTGGACATGGGCTTGGAGGGGTCATAGTCGGCGGCCCAAGCCATGGTGAGGGATAGGAAGGGGGGCCCTGGCACCATCAGCTGCACCACAAAGGTGAAAGGCGCCTTGCTATCCCTACAAGCAGAAGGGTTTAGGGTTAGTCAGGGTTTTACTCCTGTCATGCTGACCCATGCTAGGTGCTGCCGCCTTGGATGCCACTCTGTCCAGTGTCAGCAGATGCAGTGCAGGGGGACCCACCTGATGGCAGGCAGGGGTTGAGCAATGTGCCATGTCTGAGGAGCCATGCAGTGATGACAGATGCAGTGCAGTGGGACTCAATTGTGATGGTAGGCAGTTGATGTGCATTGTGCCATGTCTGAGGAGCCATGCAGTGATGACAGCTGCAGTGGTAATAAATTGTGATGGTCGACAGTTGTTGTGCATTGTGCCATGTC
>JAABUP010003008.1_pt1 | contig 30697 bp, 35 predicted proteins | sample 5559201 | NCBI WGS metagenome assembly JAABUP01 (sample SAMN10711887, study PRJNA513373) | rock metagenome | isolation source: Antarctica rocks | place: Antarctica | reverse complement strand
AAAAATTGTGCTGAGGCCCACTCAGCTTGCAGGCATTTGGACTGATTGTTTATGCACAGTTGTTTTGTCACCTTTAAATCAAATCTCCTGGCTTTGAGTCCAAAGCAACGGTTCTGGTTTTGTTGACAACTTGCAAGGGGTGCTCCACATGCAAACCGTGTCAAATGACACAAACATTGGAGCGCAGAATGGATCAACCGACACACACTCTAACAGCTTGTCACTGCGTTGGGGATCTGTACCAGTATGTTTGATACACCGAGGTTGGTGTGTCATAACAGAAATTGGCTGGTCCCGGACAATCATACAATGCATCATGTTAATGGCATCAGGCCGTGGCACGACCTGCTTGTGCGCACCACCTTTCCATTACCTGGCCGTGTGTATCTGTGTTCGTTGCAGCAACTACCGCACCTGAGCTAACAACGCATGGGACCCAAGGTATGACAACATGCAGCAAGTAGTTTGCCAGCCCTACCATGTGCGACAACGGCCCAGATCCGGTGGTGTCACCGCAGCCTAGCGCCTGTTGCCGATGAGAAGCCTTCTCAGAGCTCATATAGCCCGCTTAGGTGGCAGGCCTCCCAGGCCCTAGGGGGGGGTACAGGGGTGGGGCTCAACATTCCCTAGTGCCACACACTCTAGACACAGCAATACTCAGAAGCAGTGCAGCAACAAGCTCCAGCTAAAGCCCATCCTAGGTCAGGAAGAGTACCATCTGGAGCCAGCAACACAACAATAGGAAGATAATTATCAATAGGCTCCAGCCACTTGCTGCTTGCCCCCACTGTCCCGACTGCAGATAGACACTCTTTCTCATGACTGCACCAGAGGGCAGATGTTTCTTCTGGATGTACTGCCACTTGCCAGCCACTGGATCAAAAAATTACTTCCGAGCAAGATCAGCTGTGTCCCATGCGCAATAAGCATCCCGACCATACTGCTTTGTGGACTTGAGAGCACCCACAGCTATAAACACAAGCTTCACAATTCTGAGCTGGTCCCAGTCTGCAGGGGCTGGGTAATGGCATAGAATTGAAAAATTGCTTGCACACCTGACCTGCAGCTTCAGCAGCCACCCTTGAGGGAACACAAGCCTGAATTGTCACAACCAGGGTAAGGTCGTTCGCTTCTGCAGTGACAGCGCAGCTGTGAAGGTCATTTTGCAATGTCGCAAGTGTCAACCTGACAGCTCGACAGCTATACATCCACACTATGTCTGAACTCAGTGTGTACATCGTGTGACATGCATGTTGCCGTCTGCATTGGTCACTGGCATGCACTGGCCCCACGCGTATATATATATATGCATGGTACATGTCCATGTATACACACATATGCAGTGGCATGTGCTGGTCACAGGCAGCCAAAAGCAGCATTGGCATATCCTACTCAGCAGTCTCTGCACAGGCAGCTGTGGCAATACCTGTGGGATGACTAGCAAACCTGCAGACTTGCAAGCATAACTCAGCTCAGCATGCCGGATCTGCACAAACCATTTTGAGCTGAAACAACTGCCTGTTTTAAGTTGTTGCCTGCTTTGGTTTTCTGGGAGTAGTTGCTTTCATGCACATGCTCTCATTGCTGGGCCTAATCAGCATATGAAAGTACATGGTGGCAAACTGCTGCCAAACGAGTGATTTGTCAGCTCAGCATTGTTAGTCAGCACTGACTGGCAATGAAGGCGCTGTGCCATTAGCTTGTCAACTGCACTGCTTTACAAGGCTCTCAACATTGTACAGCTACTGCCCTGTGCTGCATCCCTGTGCCTTGACTCTGATGTTGCATCAGCTACATAGATCTCCTTTGGTGTCAGTGCAGGGTGGCAAGCAACATCAAAGAAGCTGCAGGGCAAGCTTGTCAACCCTGCTCAAGGCCTGTGTTGAAGATGCTGGCGCCACTGTGACCTGCAATGCAAAGTTGGAGGCTTATCTTGACCAGCCTTTTTCTACACTGCTTCAACAGCCATCTTCCATAGCACAAGGCCTTGATCCTCTTCCAAAATATGAAAGCCCTTTTTTCTGTCATGCCATGGGCTATTCGATCGTCACTTTTCTATAATGTTGTCATTGTTGATACGCCAGTGGCCTGTTGTTGTGCTTTCCGACCATGACATGAACACTGCAGAGTACACTGCTGGTGTCTTTTTGACACCTTCAATGGAGATCAATTGTAAACTTACCCTTGCAGTCACACTTACATGTAGGTGTTACACCTTCAAAGGGCGTACTCGCAGAAGCGCACAGTACACTCAGCTGGCAATGTCTAGTTTGTACTCTGGCCAGACAATATCATGGAAACGCGTGGCCAGGATATGTGTTGCAAGCAGTCGTGCACCAAAACATGCATGTGTGTGATACCGAGAGACTGGGTACAATGCCAAACAATTCTTTTAAGCTTGTTAAACATTACTGTCTAGTGTGTAGCAAAGTGGTCAACATCCTGGACATCTCGCAAACAATTGCAATGTTATTATGTAATGCTCAAATAGTGGAAACAGGGCAGCTACAAGCAGGCTACACATATGCTGTAAGATGTTCAGCTTGCTAAGCTGGCTTCTGGTGGACACATCAAACCGTAGACATCACCATGCATTTGATTGTCTTGCATGCTGCCAAGCCAAATTCCTGGCATATATATGCAATGTTCAAAGTGCAAAAGAAATTTCTGCCTGTAAGCCTCAATACCCTGTGACACAGGTGCAGCAGGATGTCCCTTGGGAACAAACTGACTTGGGAACACAAAAGCAATACCAGTGTCGAGACTTGGTGGTGCAAGAGTGAGTCTGCACTACATGGCGTCAGACTTTTCAAGCAGTGCCAGACTTTACACCTTTGCTTGACTGCTGCCAGTCGATGAGAGTAGATAGGCTGACATGACTGGCTGAGGGCTGTTTGTCAGGGTAAGAGCGTGAACAGCATCTGCGACAATATACCCTTTCGTAACAAGTCTTGCACTGTGACTGCTCCCAGTCTGCATGTGGAGCTCGTACAGCAAATGTAGCACTCCAGCTGATCATGTATTGTTGTGCTGCCCGTAGCATGCGCAACATGCAGGTTGAGCTGAGCTTGTGCGTGGCAAAAACAGGGCTTTGCCAGAACTCTGGATCAGCATTCTTGACCATGAACAGCTCTGCGTTGGCCAACAAGGTGCTAAGGCCACACTCCTCTGCTAATGCAGCCCATGCCACTGCTGTGTCATTGTCCTGAAAAATGACCTTGCCATCAGCATCCCCTGCTTTCTGTGACAGGCATGTATCACACTCTTGCAGGATAGTTTGCATGTCAAACTTGTGGGCAAATTGTATAATGGGTCGTGCATCTGCTACTGACTTCCACAGATCTTTGCTGGGGGTTTCTACTGACACCCAGTTGTGAGAAGCCGTTTGCAGCTATTGGGTTTCTACTGACTGTACTGCAGTCCTTTGGTACAGGAATCTGAGGCTTGCACAGATGTCCGCTACTGTGTGGCCAGGCATTGGGTAGCAGTCTTTGTCTGCAGACGAGTCAGCGTTGGCTGATGACAGGAACCAGTCAGAGAACACAGGTGATGCAAGAGCTAGAAGACTCTTGTGTATGGGGATCTGCTGTTCTTCCGCCACTAGATGTGCATCTGCCAGAAGCACAGACTGCTTAGGGAGTCCAGAGCAATGAAGGTGCTGATCAAGGCTGGCTTGCATCGTGGTTACAGCTGAAATGTCTGGATAGCTGTGGCTGCCACAGTGAAGACAATCCCTGTATTCACTGCTAAATGTCAGCAATGAAAGGCAAAATTGTCCCTGTGGCAGAGCATGCCTAAGCTTGCTTGCTTGCTTGCTGTTGTCAATGTATGTGCATGGTCAAATTGTATGCAGATGCATGTTCTCCAGCTGACAGGAGATGACACGTAACATTGAAAACTTCAGAGCCCTAGACTATGGAGTTCCAAACATATGATCAGAGGTTATTGTGTCGAAACCCGCTCAGCAAGTTTGTGGCGTGCATTCGTGCGCAGATCTGTTGTGTTACCTTGTGGTTATGTCACGACCCTGACGCAGAGCAACCCGTCAACTTTAACTGACGGCTTGCCTGCATGCATCATCCTTAACTGAACTTCCATCATCTAGTCGCTTGTGCCGGCATTCGTCAAAGCAAGTAGCGACAACACTGCACCTGAGATCAGACCAAAAGTCCTGGCGACGTGCAGCAAGTAGGGTGCCAGGCCGACCGCGCGCAGCGGCAGCCAAATCCTGTGTGGGCGCTGCAGCGACTATGGCGACAGGTGGCGACGCCGCAGCCTGCTGGTCAGGCTCCAACATGTCAACAAACCGGATTTTATCAAAGCAGCAGAAAGCCAACCTTGCTCATTTCGGGTGCAATTGCAGATGCGGTGATTAGCACGGCAGCAGAAAGTTTCCCTCCTTATTTTGCACTAAGATTCGAGCAAATGACGCAGTACCAACATCAAGCGTGCCCCAACAAACAAAGCAGAGATTTGGACATTAGCTGGAGAGGATCAGTACAGAACAATGCACTGAACTGGACTGTGTGCATGTCATATATAGCAGAGTCTGCTCCAACAAACAAAGCAGTGGTCCACTTGAGGTTTCATCTCACCACCAAATGCAGAAGCGATGATGTCATCAACGGGCACGCTGCCCGAGATCAAAGGTGACATGCATGGTCCGAGTACAACAATTCAGCCAACAAAGCATAAGAACACGGAGACGGTGCAAGTATGAGCTGTTGCTCCCATCCTCTTGTAGACATTATTGTCAGCCCAAAAAATGCATTTTCACAGTGAAAAAGTTGGTCACCCATGCAGTCAAGCTTAATCTCAGTATTGCTGACAACGATTCAATCAGCCAGCTCAGCATGGCCAGACAATACCAGGTAGCAGTGGTAGCAATGGCCTCAGCACCCTGTTGGCCAGCGCAGAGCTGTTCATGGTCATGAATGCTGATCCAGAGTTCTGGCAAAGCCCTGTTTTTGCTACGCACAAGCTCAGCTCATCCTGCCTGTTGCGCATGCTACGGGCAGCACAACAAAACATGCTCAGCTGGTGCAACAACTTTGCTGTAGCAGCTCCACATGCAGACTGGGAGCAGGCACAGTGCAAGGATTGTCATGGAAGGGTATGGTGTCGCAGATGCTGTCCACGCTCTTACCCAGACAAAAAGCCCTCAGCCAGTCATGTTAGCCTATCCACTCTCGCCAGCTGGCAGCAGTCAAGCACTAGTGGATGCCCTGGCTCCACTTGATACACCTGGATCATTACGTACAGATTTAATCTTAAGGCCATCAGCACTTGAGTTTGCACCGGGATTGCTTCCTATGTTACCTGTAGAAGCTGAGATCTTAAGGACACGTTGTTGCGTCAGTGTCATAGAACGATGAGACTCCAAGCATAGCTAGCTGCTTATTGCACTTTTGAACAGTGAATTCGGCATGTATGGCATGCATGAGCTTGGCAACGTGCAAGAGGATTAAGTGCATGATAATGTCCGCCTTTTGAGGGATGTGTCCAGCTTAGCAAGCTGAGGACGCTACAGCAACGTTGCTGCCCTGTTTACACTGCTTGATTGTTGACTTAATCGGTATGTAATGTGTTGCTAGAATGGTCTGTGATGCCTTTTGTAATATGCTGAAAGAGTCTGACCGCTTTGCTACACATCAAGTAACATTGTTTTCCAACAAAGAACTAGCAGCCACTCGGACATTTCGCATCCCAAACGTACCGACAGACGCCAATTAATAGTATGGATACCATGACCAATTGTTGCTTACCGTGTCTAACAGGGAATCACTCTTCACCGTAGTTGTAACTTTGTCTGCAAGCAATAAGCGGGTAGAGCTGAAACTTGAAGATGTTGTCAGTCTTCCATCCACGAAAACCACACAAGCTAACCCACACTACGAGAGGTAGTTTGGGCTCACTTATTTGCATGCTACCTGGTATTGCGTGGTGATATGCTGCAGCAGCTGTCTTGGACGCAACCATGCTGCAATACAACTACTTCCAACTGTCCGTATTGAAGCGCAGCTTTGTGTAGATTACAGTCTGCGGTAGACCACACTGGTGTCACATGCGTCTGCAATAGCCTGTATCCTGATGGCTTCTTGCTGCTGCCCTTGGCTGGCCTCAAACTGCGCCCAGGCTGTCAGGAGGGGTGGGTGGGGTGGGTCAATATTTGCTCCCTGCTGAAACAGCCTTCTAGCCTGTGAATTGTCGCCCTTTTTTGTCTCAAACAGCGCCCACTCCATGATGAGCGATGGTGTCCTGCATCAGCATTGACAACTCTGCGTTGATGTCAAAGCAGGTACAATAAAATGGTATCAACTCATCAATAATGCTGTAGCAAAGGCTAGATAGTCACAAAGTACTGTGCTTGGTGCTGTATGCACACATGACCCAAATGAAGGCTGTACGGCACACAGGACCCAAATCAAGCCTGACAGCTTATCTTCACAATCACTTTGGTGTTCTGTGCCTGACAGCACCACACCCTGACTCCCTATCAATACGTGCTGCCATAGCACGCCTGACAACAATTGCCACGCAAAGAATCACAGATCATGCAGTCTGCCATGAGATACAAGCTGTACGCATGTCAAGCATGAAATGAATCCTGTCTTAGCATCTTGTTGGCTTGTATTGTCCAAGAATGCAGCCATGGCCATACCATTCATAAGATGTCTCTACAAGGGGAAGTGTATGCCGTACAGTGCAATGTTATTGGCAGGGTCGTCAGCTGCACTGGTTATCCTGTTTAGCTACAACAAATCGTCTGTCTCTATACACAACTACTATTGACACAAAGCATCAGTGGATTTTGCCTCAGCAGGTATCCTGCAGGAGTAGAAAAAGGGGGGGGGGGGGGGGGGGGCATGCAGCCCTGGGCGTATAGACCTCGCGCTTTCTTGGTGTTGCCTTGCTTGGCTTCCATGGTAGCCCAAGTCTACAACACCCACTCAAACTCAGCTTCGGACAGCACAGACACAGACAAAAAGACAGACATTCACAGACGCACACACAGAGACAGACAGACATACAGACACACAGAGACGCACGCACGCACATGGTGTGCATTCACTCATGTATCAGACTGGCCGCCATGCAACACTGTGCTGAGGTGAAATATAGAGTCACGAAAGTCTGCAGGCCTTTCTATGTACATGATGCACAGTCCCAGTTGAAAGGTGTCAAATCTGCCATACAAAAGGTGCAGGCAGGTGACAGCAGGGGTGTGATGTGGTGAAAAGCAGCTTTTCAGTTTGCTCACCTGGTAGATGTAGGGGTTACGTGGGCTAAGCTCCAGGGCCCGAGCAAAGCACCTGCCAAACAACAAAGGAACTGTGATCAACAAGCTTCACGGGATGAGCCAGACATCTGAGAGTGTGTCTTAGCAGACTTGCTGCAGTCCACCAACACAGTCCACCGTTTATTGCTGCGGTCCACCAGTTTTTGCCATAGCAGAACATGTGCTCTAAAACTCCATTCGGTGCATTTAACTCAGAGGTGTGCAGTCAATATTGAACCATCCGACATCCCTGCTTGAAAGCACCTGCAAATGTAATGTCCAGCAATACCAAGCTGGTGAACATGTGCATGAACAGCAAAGACACCAATGGTGTGGGAACGTCCTCAAGTCAGCTTTCATCAGGCCAAAACTGTCAGACTTGCTTGAGGCTATTTGTGCACCACTGTCACAGGCATGGCAGGTCTTCCACACACTCTGAGCCAACAACTTGTGACAGTCCAAGTCAGCCCACTGTCACTCTGAGTGCCGAACATTTGTTCTGAGTAAGCAAAATCTGAGTCACAAACAATCAATGTGAGTCAGAAAACTCTGACAGACAGTCTGAGTCAACATACTCTGTTCATTCCAAGTGTTGCTTTGCAAGACCCTGCTACTCAAGCTGGATTGTAGAGGCAGGGCAGTTGTGGCAGTGTCAAGGTAGCTTGACTCAATCAGAGTCAACAAATTCTGTTCAGTCCAGTCGTATTGCTTTGCAGGGCCCTGCTATACAAGCTGGATTGTAGAGGCAAGGCACTTATGGCAGTGTGATAGCAGCTTGACTGACCTCCTGGCAGGTCCGTAGTGATCTCTCCGCTTTTCCAGCAGAGCCCAGTTGAGCCAGGTGCGTGCGTCTGTAGGAGCATCTGCTGCCGCCATTGCAAACAGCTCTGACGCTCTCTGAAATGCAAACATGACATTGTAAGTCCTGGACATTCGACACTGTGCTGATGGGAGCATGGCTCATAGCAGTGCAAAATTGAATGTAGGAAATCAACAGACTGCATCAGTAAAGGCAGTAACAATTGCAGAGCAATACCGCTCACAGGTGAGCAGTTTTACTTTGCTTTTGTCACTGCTTTGACTGCTGCAGACTGTCGATGGACAGATTCAACTCTGGATGTCTATGCTTGTGTCTGAATGTCTTCACAACTACAATACTTCAGCAATTCGAAGGCACTTCTCATCAACGATTGGACAACAGTAAATTAATTCAGGTGCAATGACACCTGACTGGTCAAAATTGCTTCAGCATAACAACAAATCAACAACAATATGAGAATTTGCAACAGTGATGATATGCAATGGCAACTGACTGGTCTAAATTGCTTCAGCATAACAACAAGTCAACAACAGTATGAGAATTTGCAACAGAGATGACATGCAATGCCAACTGACTGGTCACCTCAATCCCAATGATTATTTTCATTCAGAAACGTCATCTCTACACTGGAATTCTAAACTCAGAAACGTCTGGGGACAGTAAAAACGCATTTCTACGTTGTGGAGATGTCTTTAGATCACCTCCAGCTCGGCCTGCTTCTTCTCAAACTGTGCCCAGCCTCGGTAGAAGCGGGAGCTTCCACCGCACTTGGAATGGCCCTCCTGAAACACTGCACGAGCCCTGCCCTCATGCCCCCAAAAGGCCTCCACATTGGCAAGGCCCTCGTAGCAAAGCAGCGCACCAGAATCTGCAGCCACCAATTACAATGACTTACATGATCAAATCATCTGGATTATCATCGCAGTAGATGGTGTGAGAGCTTAGGTGGTAAATCAAAGCTTGAAGGAGTTGGATGAAAAGGAGTTGGCTCATCAGCAGTCTCAACTGGACTTAAGCTATACCAGACAACTTGTTGCAGACATCTGCAGTGGCCTTGAACAGCAGGCCATAGCTTTCAGGTGTTACATAAGTGCATCAAGCTCGTGTCAGAGGCAAAGGACTTATAGTATGGAACATCTGGAAGGCATCAGATCCTGTCAACTGGACTTTTGAAAGGGCGCTAACCAATGTTATTTTGCCCTGAGCTTGCGCAGCAACAGGATGAGGATAGCAAAGGCTGAAATGCCACCTTTCCACCTTCAGTAGACCGGTGCACAGCCTCTACTTAGCTTGTCCACAGCAGCTAGCACCGAATTGCTGACTGTTGCTTGCACTGTCGGAGCATATGCAAGTCTCATAAGCACTCACCCTGCAGTCTACATGGAACTCACCCATCCTAGCATGTTGGCCTGATCAGAACCAACTTAACTGAGATTCAAAATGTCAAAACCTAAGAAAAACCCTAACTCTGGGTTCATAGGTGACAAAGTTTACGTGCCCTCAGGGGCGCTGTTTGCCTTGCTGCATTGTGTGAGATTGTGGGATGAGCTTGAGAGCAGGGAATGAAACACCTTATTGGAATGGATACAGTTTCTGCGGTTATGTCCTGTGTTGAGTTCAAAGTTTGTTGTTGCCATGCAATGTGCAAGGACAGCCAGGATTTCGGTATCCATGGTTTTTGCTTCAGGTCATGGGCACAAGGTGCCATCAGCTAGAAGAGCGAGGGCCTTCCAGATTCCAAACACAGCTTAGTAGATACACACTGTCGCCCTGCTGACTCTGTGATAGGCAGCTGTTGCACAAAATTTGAATCACTCATATCCTGACTCGTTGATTGGTCCATGGACCAATGCAGTGAAAGTGATTGCTTTGGTGCAGGGTGCAGAGAGGGCCAACCTGTGCCTTGGGTGCCGTCAGTGTAGCACTGCGCAGCCTGTTCCAGGTCTCCTGTCTCTTCTGCCATTTGGCCCAGAGTGTGCCAAGCATGCCCGTTGCAGGGATCTTTTGACAGCACATGCTGCAGCTGCGCTCTGGCATCCTGCACATGTTCACAACAGGATTCAGCGCAAAGTGCTGATGTAACTTTTGACCATCATTCAGCGCAGGTGTTGTTGCTGCAGGAGTCTTGGGTCATGCTGCAGCTGTGCTTGAGGATCTCTGCACACACAAGAATGTTACACACTACAGCAAAAAGGGCTTGTGATGGCTTCAGCTGCCTTGTATGATTGAAGTGCCGGCTGCAAACACTATTCCAGGGGTGCTTTACCATCTGGTATGGTATCTTACATTCAGCACAGGCGACAGACAGGACCTGTGATGACCCTGTCATGCAGGCAGAAAACAAGCAAAGAGGCAAAACTGTTGCTGCTACTGCTATGCTACTGCTATGCTACTGCTATGCTACTGCTATGCTACTGCTGTACTGCTACTGCTATACTGCTGCTATACTGCTGCTGCTACTGCTATGCTACTCCTATACTGCTGCTGCTACTGCTATGCTGCCGCTGCTGCTCCACTGAGCAAGAGCTACAAGTCAAATTCAAACCCAAGTCACCCTTGCTGCAGATCACACTGCAAGAACAGGAAAGATGCATATCTTTTTGCTACTGAAGTAGCGAAACCCTCCTGAGGTGGCACTTCTGCGCCATCAACTGCTACAGACAGAACTCATTGACTGACCTCTTTCTCGCCATGCTGCCTTTGCCACTGCGCTATGCTGTGCCGGATCTGTTTGTTGCCGGGCTGCAGTCTGAGGCCATCATGCAACAGCTTCAGGCCGCGATGCACATCCCCAGCCCTTGCCTCCAGGGATCCCAGACCCAGCAGGGATTGCAGGTGCTGGGGATCTGCCTCGAGGGCTAGCTCGTACAATGCCCTGGCCCTAGGGATGTTGGACCTGTTGGCCTGCAAAGAAGGCAGCACAGTGTCTTATTGAGCCCCATATGGCTGACTGCAAGCACTTGCCAGAAGATTTTGCCTTCAATATGGATCTCAGATCCAGCAAAGATGTGAGAGCTGAACCATTGTAAACAGCAGGAAGTCAGGGAAGAGCTGTCAAAGCTGTGATCAGTTGTACAATGGTGATGACCTGTACGCGTATATGCTGTGAGGCTTTCTGTGTCTTGCACAAAGCGCATTGAGCGCAATCAGCCGAACAATAGTGCTGGGCTTTATACATGCATGCTGTGTGGCTTTGCATGTCTTGCACAAAGGACATTGAGCACAATCACGATGAACTTCAGGCTGCCGCCTTAGGACACTAGGCTGTTATAAACGCTGAAAAGCATAAACATTTTTCATTTAATCTGTGATCATGATGCAGGGGCTGACCTCCATTGAGGCCCAAGCATTGAAGAGGGGGGCGTGAGGGGGGCAGTTGTCAGTGCCCTGCTGGAATAGCTGCTGGGCTGCTCTGTAGTTGCCCTGATTTGACTCCAGGTATGCTATGCCCTGCAACAAAGGTGTTGCCCTCAGCACTTTGTGGCTATCATAGCCGTGACTCTGACATGTAAGACTATGCTGCTCATTGGTGCGCTGTGGTGTGCTATGCTGTGCTATGCTGTGCTATGCTGTGCTATGCTGTGCTATGCTGCGCTGAGATGCAACAAATCCCCATGCAAGCTGAGATGCCACAAATTCCAGGAGGTACATGGAGGGAGTGCTGAACATGTCAGCATGATACTTACTTGGTACGCAGGTGCGTAATTACGGTCAACAACAATAGCGCGCCGGTACCATTGGCGGGCTTGCTGCAGCTTGCCGCTTTTCTCTTTTGCTCTTGCGTTTGCCTGAAACAACCCAACAAGCTTTTGAGATCACAATGGTTGTTTATTCTCGCAAATACCTGACCTCCAATGCATTTCTAACAGCTCTGATCTTGACAGTGTAGGTAGTGCTGTGAATAGTAATTTATATTACTAGATTACTACATATAACATAGTACGATTATGCAGAGGTGACAAGCTGCAAGTAAGATCTTGCACAGGTTGACAGCACGCCTTCTGTGTTTTGCACTGCTGCTGAGTGACATGTAGCACAACAGATGCGATGGCTGGATCTCAGCGCAACAAGCCAATCAACCAGCAGGCAAATCATAGAGAACACAGCCACTAGAACAGCACAAGGTCATGTTATAAGCATCAGATCATAGAAACCACAAATTCAATTTAGTATACAGCAGCTTTACCACAATGATGTCAAGGGAGTCAGGTTGGATTCCAAGGGCTTGCTCATACAGCGTCCCAGCTTCCTGCAAGCTGCCCTGCAGCACTTTAGCATCCCCCCAAGCCTTGAGTACAGACACTTGTCTGTCCATCGTTCCTCTGGCCTGCTCTGAAGCCAGGGCTTGCGCAAACAGGTCATCTGCTTTTGCATAGCCTCTATGCTTGACTTCAAAGCCGGCCCATGCCTGCAGTGATGTCAACTGTAAAGCCCAACATGTTTTACTTGCATGCACAAGGAATCAGCCTCGCCAGTACCTGTCAAGCAGAAATGTTGCTAGTATCGGTCAGGCACACCTTGCCGTATCAGACAGAGGCATTGTCTGCTATGCATGTTGGCCGTCTCTATGTGCTCTGGCGGCAAGCCTAGGGGGTAAACCCAATGCAACTTATGCATCAACCTGTGCCCATCTTCAATACAGCCAGCCTTGTGCAGGCAGGCAGCAACCCAGGATATGCATGTATGAGGTCAGTGAGCTTGTTAAGGAACTGTGTCGAACCTGTAAAGCTATGGTGCTGAGAGCATGCGCTGCAGCAACAGCATACATCTTCCGGGCATTATCAGTGCGGCCTTGCTTAGCTTCAAGATTGGCAGCAAGCAAGGCCATGTAGCCATTTTTAGGCCACTGCCGCAGCCCTTTATGGAGTTTCTGCAGAGCCTCCTGGGTTTTGCCTGAGTGAAAACAGTATGGTGATGTTGTGTGTCTTCCTTGTGTCGAGTGACATGAATGCATTCGAGGAAAGGAACGTACCCTTGGCAGCAAGGCTTTTGGCGTAAGCTGCCAGCTTCTTCTGCGCGCAATGCTGTGTACTGCGGCTTGCTGGTTTGACAGGTGTTTCAGCTGGAGCTTCAGCTACGCAGGAGCACCTTGGAAATTTCGTATGCTTCGCCAATGAAAGCTGTCTGCGCTGCGCTGATGGATTTGACGGTGGTTCCAGCTTTGACCTGCTGTGCAAAGGAAACTGCCCAAAAGATTGCACATAAGCGTGCATCCTTTACTGGTCCTTTCCAATGTGTCAATGAAGTGGTGGCCAGTAAAAATCAAGTGCAGGCACGCGCGTTGGACGCAATCAAAGGCGGTCACGCCAGGGGGTGCGGCAAGTGAGAAGATCGGTACTCGGCTGGCCAAGTCAAAGCTCAGCAACGTGCTTCTCACCCGCCACGGTGTGGTGCCCGAGATGATGCAGCGTGTGAGAGCACACTGTCATAAAACCACGCACATGCGGGGAAAGGCTTATGTCAAACCATGTCGAGCAACAGGCTGATCGCAGGCCGATTCCTCAGGCGCCCTCACAAGGGCGTTTTGCATCAGCCAGTACTGCTCTTGTGCTGCAAAGGACTATGTAATGCGGAAGGTGTTGCAACCTTCGTAGGGTCCATCAGAGACACTGACTTGCCACCATCCAATGGAATGGTGAACCAGAGTGCCTGCAGAACATCAGCACCAGTCAGAGATTTTGTCAAGCCAGCCTGGCTTGCTGCCTGATTTGACATGCTGTCCATGGTGATGGTGATGATGAAGTGTGTGTATGCAGCACAAGGATCACCAAGACAGGGACTGACTGACTGACCCAGCTGTGAGACATGTGCTGCACTCAAGACATCCCTGACCTTGGCAGCTGAAATCCAGTGGAATGCATGCAAGATAGACCTGACTTTCACCCATAGGGTCAAGCATTCAAGGAGTTACCTGACCTGAAAAGAGTCATACTAAATACATGTCACTTTCAAGGTCAGCTCAGCCATGACAGGGAATCAGTAATGCAGACAGACATGCGCGCAAATGCAGGCGGGCAGGGAAGCAAGCATGTGAGGCGTGTAAGTCGATCATGTCAAGTCGACACTGACAGTGTCGACTTCTGCGATGCATGTCATTGGTACATATTGCCCTACACGCAAAGCAAGTAGCGTGATCCACATGCATAATTTTGTTGCATCGGTTTGCTTCAGCTGAGGCTTGTGAATTCTCGCTGTTTACTGACTTGTACAATTCTGTGGTGCACTATGACACCATCAATATTGTCCCAACTGCAAAGGCATTTTAATCACAGGCGAATCTCCAACAAGCTGAGGTCAAGGGGCACATGATAGACAGATACACCATCAAGTCTCACAATCAGCAGAAAGGCTAAAAGTTGCAATTGCTTCAACATTTGAAATGACAAGCAGGCTGGCCAACTGTACAGTCAAATAGTCATGCTAGGTCAGGTCTAGACTATGTGTCAATCCAATGATGTCCTGAAGACACTGTCATCTACAGCTTGCCATGGACAAGTTAAACAACTGTGGTGCCAGCACCTGGTACACCACCTTGTACAGGGGTAGCAGCTGATGTTGGGTAGGTACCGGTGGTGGTTGTGGCAGGGTAGGTGGTGGTTGTGGTAGTCATCTGTGTGCCTCTGGTGGATGCAACGTTGTCGTTGTAGCGTCTGGTTGGTGCAGTGCCCAAAACGGCTAGCAACAGGGTGTTGAAGATGGACAGCAACACAAACCCAGCCAGGGCACAGTCAATGCGCTTGTGAGTGACACCATACACAGTTGAGGCATCTGCACTGGTAGGATATAAGGTGGAGTCCTCGCTTGCACCTCCCTGTCTGTAGACCTTGTTCCAGACTGCAAGCAGATGTTCAGTGTTGAATTGTGCATATCATCCTAGCAGACCACACTGCACAGCAGCTAGGCAGCTGATTTGAAAAACTTACTGTTTGCGTAGACCATGCACAACACAGTGTTGACTGCTTTAAGCGCAACCAGTCCGGCGTGACTTCGATGATAGCCCTGCAGATCAAGTCAACGATAGCGGACGGCCTTGTCGAACCCATCAACTGACAAATACCAGGTATAACAGGTCGAATCTGCATAAATTGTCCGCCACCAGGCTCCTACCGAGAGGTGTGTAGCAGCCAGACAAACCAAAAGAAATTCGAAACAGATTATCCACCACTCAAACTCCAGCGCCGTCTTGTCAAGCACTGCATACCACGTCAGGTTCGGCATGGACTGACCACTTGAACACAAAAACGTGACACACACAGCAGACCAGATCAAATTAACGAGCAAGTGTCTGGTATCACTACGAGGTTAACAAGACTTACTCTGTCGCTGACAGGCGGCAATCCCTGCTAGAAGTACGAGCCATGACAAGAAGATGCATCCCAATATTCCGGCTCCTGCGCCCAGATGGGCTGGATGATGCCTGACTGGAGCCATGACAGCGATGCGGCTGTAAACGGCGTGTTGGGCGGAACGGCTGCGGAAGGTTGTTGCAGTATGCTTCAGGAACAGCTGCTAAGAAATTCAAGTTGTTGCAGTCTTGACTCAAGCGCTTCGTGAAATTGACTCACTGACTCTCCGAGCGACCACAAGATCCAGCTCTGAGAGCATTTCGTGACAAAGTCAGGCTGTGCAGTCGCTGTAACAGAGTTGGTGAGCTTGCCCGCTGTTTGCCCAACCCACGCATGTTGTGTCTGTGCCCCGACGTCCCTTTGACATTTCTTTGGCTTGATGCGACTGACAGACTCAGAGTCTGCAAAACTTTTTGAAGATTATAATTAGCAATGCCTGTTTCTGCAAATTTGCCGCATCGTGTCTGTCTGACACACCTGACAAGCTCACATGCTACACTCGCGTGCTTGTATAGGAGCTGGCATGCCAACTTGCGCAACTTTGACTGCTGCTGAGGTTGCAGGACAGTCAGACTGTCCCGCTGCGCAAGACTCTTGCGCAGCTCTGACTAAATTGAAGTGTTGCACCTTGACTCCTCCTGCACTGGTGTACAACATTGACTACACAGTTGTTACGTAGTGCATGTAAGGCCTGATCAACACTAGGGCCAGAGCATGCAAAAACAAAATGGTTTTGTTGTTCCTGTCATAGCTGGTCATAGTACGTGATCTGTGCACTGCAAACGTGATGCTTGCAACACTTATCAACATCATAATCGACTCACCTGGCACATGGCAAAGAAGTACTGGCATGAAAGATATCAACAAGCACAAATGTGACACAGTCCAAAACAACACATGGTTGATTACATCTGAAGAATGAGTGGTTGCATTCTGGACTGTCAGCCATTCAGCATTTCACAATGGTTTACACAGAAGACTGCTATATATTTGCCTACAGTTGTTGGGTTGACAACTGGATTGCTCAGCACTAGTGTCCTGTCAACAATGTGTCAGCTGAGATACTTTCACAATCACACACAACCACAAACAAAACCCATAAGCTACCCAGCAACACTGCTAATCATAGTCATTCAACTTCTCTTCCACACAATCTCTAGCAACACAAAAGCCTCTCACTGCAGCACAGCCGCCTGCATTCATTTCTACTATCATCAGAGTCTTGTACAGCGGTACGTCCAACGTATAGCTTCACGTCAGCTTCATGATGGGCTAGGTTCTAGTAGGGGTACTGTAGTAGGTGCTATGATAAGTTGTATACAAAAACGCATAGAGAGCTGCACCACAGAAGTGCTGCACCCAGGATCCTAAAGCACTTCTCTCAGAATCAGTGCTGTCTGTGCATGATGAGCTCACACAACAGTTTGACCGTTGCCCCCCTCAAGAGGTGCTGATGCTACTCCCAAAGTTCTGGTGCTTTGCACACCAGCAGCACCAAGCCCTGTTGTGATTGGGGCTGAGGACATGTGAGCTGGCTCAGTTCCCAATGTCAGGATGAGCAGTGCATTGGAGGCTGCCAATAGTATGAATCCAGCAAATGTAGTTCTGACAGCCTTAACGCCATAGGCACCATAGGCTCCATTGCGTCGGTTGTTGTTCCAGTCTGCAGCAGAAGCAGTACTGGTTTGAGGGGTAATTTTACACAAGTAGCCTGTTACAGCTAGCTCACACCAGCACAAAGACTACGACAGGCCGTGCACATTGTAATCAAGCACACAAACAGGGCAGAGGCCGTGCACATTGTGATTAAGCCAGCAAGTTTGCATACTTCAGTCAAATAAGCGAGATTGCAAACAGCAAATGCAGCAGGGAAATGCTCAAGTTGACATGAAATGCTGCACCTAACATTCTCAGGGTACCCCAGCACTTCTGTGAGACAACAGGTGGCAAGTTATATACAGTATATGTATTAGGTGGGAAGGCTTACTTTGAGCGTACAGCATGATTAGTGCTGTATTGACAGCCTTCAAGGCAACCAGCCCAGAGTGTCCTCGGCGAAAGCCCTAACATAACAAGACGTATCGTGAGACTACAGCTCAGGCTGTGTTGGTCACTAGCATATCAACAGCGCGGGCCATATGTACACGCTTGGCGGGAGCAGCCAATCATAGCAAGCGCGTCACAGCCTTACCGTCAACTCGACTGCAGCCAGCAACACCAAGAAGAATTCAAAGGCAACGATCCACCACTCAAACTCAAAGGCGTTGCGATCGTTTGCTGCAGACACAAAAGGCTGTCAGTCATCTGAAGCCAAAGATCAACTAGGTAAGCGGCGGCTAGCACAACAGCGCCACATCGGAGTAATGAATGAGGACGGGGGCTTGTCACCAGCGAACAGCATATCAGAAATGTGCACACCTCTATGTTGAACTGCCGACAATCCGCCAACAAGCACACACCACGACAGAAACACAAAGCCGAGCACGAGCGCGCCAATGCCCATCTGCGCTATGCTGCGAGAGCTGGTATTGGTGGAGCGAGCTCCCATTTTTGCCATGTCGATATTAGGTGTGAGCTGGCGAAAGGTACCGATCAGTGAACAAGTGATGATGTGTGAGGTGGGTGCACATCTGCAGAGCTTTCATGTCGGAGGCTGGAAAGCCTTACGCCATCATGTAGTCAAAGACAGCAGCCCATTGCACAGGTGTCTGCTGCACGGTGCGGCACGTCACTGGTCAATATAACGGCAACTTCGAAGGTAATCAGCAGGAACCCGTCATGGCTATGTTGAAGATTCGAGCACCTTCCTAATCACACCATTCAGTACATGCTGCAGCAGTTCCTCCAATTGCAACCCGCCGATCTTGAGAAGCCAAACACCAAATGTCACCACTTTGAAAACAAATGTCACCGCTTTGGGTTAATCAGCCTCACACTGGTCTGACCAGCAGCGAAAAGCGGAGGCGGTTGCTGGTCTCGGAATCACGGAATTGCGCAGGTGCACGTTGTCAAAGAGGTTTTGCTCTTGCTTGCTGAACAGGGGAGAAAGTACACTTGACACAGCTTTTGGCTGTTGTGACCAGGTCGCAAAATTTGAGTGCATATAAATTTACTGCACGCCTGCACTTGTTGCGCAATGCCAAGATTTAGATCACAAGCATTTGCTGAGCACATTCACTTTTACTGACACGCATAGATGTTCCTAAGGTATCCTGTAAACTCAAGAGTCTTAGCAACTGGACTTGGCCAATTGACACATGGCAGGTAAGAGGTTGCCAGGCTACTTTTGCAAATGAGCGTAATGCGTTATCTGAGTGTGCATAACCACATAGTCCACCAAGAACAAAGACAAAATCAATGAAATACAGAACTTAGGAGGACTAAGCAAGCAGTCCACAAAGTACAACAATGCCAAAAGGTGAGAGGGTCCGTAAGTCAACTGGACAGCTTGGGCCAGCACAATCTGCTGTTGCCATCTTGGCCGTGCAACAGGTCGCAATGGCTGCTTCACTGCATTGCTCTGTAAACACCACTATGAGATATGCTGGTCAGGAGGCTTTTCAGTAGTGCTCTATGCTGCCATCGCCAGTTGTGATGATGTCCTTGTAAGAGCCACCGCCAGGAATCATGGGCAACACATGCTCTATGTGGGGAACCATCACATCCAGCAAGTAAGGCCCAGGAGTGTCTAGCATTTCCCTACAACAAATATTCAGCACATCAGCAATGCAAAAGCGTCAAACAATCTGCAAAACAAACAAGGACAGGCAGCAATGGCTGACACTGCCCCAAAACTCTAGTCAAGCACCATGGCCTAGCAGCAGGCGACTTGTAGCTCATGAGAGGCCAAGCTGCAGGCCAAAAAAGTGAAAGATCCCTTTCATAAAGAGCGCGAGGCTAAGTCAGCCTACCTGATAGCTGGTCTCAGATCTTCTGGTCTAAGCACACGCTTAGCAGGCACGCTGAAGGACTCAGCCATCTTGACAAAGTCAGGGTAGATGTCCTTTGTCTCATTTGTCAGATGCCACTCTGCATCCTGCGCACCACCGTCAACACACTCACAAAGGCTGTGTGAGTGACACTGCAGAGATCTGCCTCTATGCATACAGCAGGCGCCGTCATTATGAGTTGCTTGGCATCCCAATTCTGCGCTCGCAAAGAAGTGCATCAGGGGCAGGGGTAGGGGCAGTATCGCACAGTCCATGTCAAGAATGCGAGCACTTGACAAAGCAATCTTGAGCTCACTACGCACAGCAGCATGGGCAGACAGTTCATGCCACATGATGTCTGCCCATGCTGCTGGGCGTAGCGAGCACAAGATTGCTTTGTCAAGTCCTCGCAAGCTGCTGCATTCAATTAAACTATCTGGAAGGCAGAGGTTTGCAACCCACCCTGTGGCCTAGGTAGGTGTGCGCTCGGTTCTTCTTGTAGAACCGGTCTTCCCACTGCACCACCATGCCCAGGTGCTGGTTGTTCATGATGAAGCACTTCACATCTAGCTTCTCGATGAAGATGGTGGCTAGCTCTTGGCAGTTCATCAGGAAGCTGCCGTCACCATCTATGTCTATCACCACCTGCACAGGGCACGGCATATGTCTGGCACAATGCACACAGGGCACAATCTATGTCTATCACAACCTGCACAGGGCACAATATAGGTCTGGCACAATGCATACAGGACACAATGTATGTCTATCACAACCTGCACAGGGCACAATCTATGTCTCGCACAATTCACACAGGACACATCTATGCCATCTATGCCAAAAAGAACCTGCAGAGAAAGCTACAACAAAGTACACGTTGGCTTTGAACAAAGCTTGCTTGCCTGCAACCAAAAACAAAGGATACAGCAGGAGGCCTGTTTGAGCATGCAACCATACAGCAACTGTGCAAAGGGCGGCGTATGGTCACATGATGCGCTGCTGTCAACTTGCTGCTGATGCTACACACAGAAGCACTGATGACCTGACAGCTGCAAACTGTACACCTTTCTCTGCAGCTGAATCTCACACAGTACAAAGATGCCAAAGCTGACATCAAAGGTGATGCTCAGAGACTGTAGACAGCTTGATGCTCTTTTGGTGCACTCTTGTGTCTGCACTCTGCACAATGTCCAAAGTATCCAGGATGTATCATCTGAGTTGTGACACATGCACTGAGCTGGGAGAGTCAGCTTGAGATCACCTTCTTTGGTCGGCCTTTGTCGGTACCATCCCAGGCAACAGCTGCCCCAAGAGCAGAGGGTAACCCAAAGCCCATGGAGCCCAGACCCCCTGAGGATGCCCATCGCCGGGGCTCATTGTATTTGTACCACTGCGCAGCCCACATCTGGTGCTGACCCACTCCTGTTGTGATGATTGCGTCACCTTTTGTCTCCTCGCAAAGAGTCTGCATGCACAATCTCAGCTCAGCAGTGTTGTTTGTGTGCACAATCAATGCCTGTTGTGTAGCACATGTGTTGATTGTGATGCAGATCTGGTGCTGACCTACTCCTGTCGTGATGATTGCGTCGCCTTTCGTCTCCTCGCACAGAGTCTGCATGCAGAGACTTAGCTGAGCAGTGTTGCTTGTGTGCACAGGCGTTGGCGACAAAAGTCTATTGTGATGCACATGTGCTGATTGTGATGCAGATGTGTTGGCAATCAATGTCGGTTGTGATGATTGCATCACCATCTGCCTTCACGCAAAGAGTTTTACATGCAAAGTTTTGCATGTAAGACACTGTCAACTGTGGAAACATGTCATGATGACTGATCTTTGTCATGACAACTGCATCAAGCTGCTATCCTCACAAGGCGTCTGTGCAGGCAGATGTCACAGTGAGCAGAGTCAAGCGGTATGATTGGGCATTTTGACCTGTTTTGTGCACGATGATAAAATGCAGATTGCTGGTAGCTACAGCAACTTATAAAGCAAACGCCGTGACCACTCAATGTACGAATTGTGGTTTCTGTGTTACTTTTGCTGGACAGCATTGTGACCACGGCGTGACATGTTGGGTTACCTGAATGGCCCATTGAGGAATGATGACGTCATCCTTCTCAGGATACCACATGGGGAACTTCTCCCTGACTTCATTGATGCTCTCCACCCAGGTGCTGTACTGCCCCTCTGGGACTGGGTACTGCTCTAGCAGCTTGTTGATGCCTGTGACCAGCAGGCAGTCAGCACAGCATTACGCAGTACAGGGTCATTTACCACATCACAGGCGTGACACTGCTGAGTTAAGAGATTGTCGACTAATCCAAGCGCACTGTCAGCAGCAGACCCAGATGACGCTCTACATGTTCATGTATGACAGTTTGTCCACCAGGCTTATGCAATCTGACTGGGTAGACAATGCTGCTGATCTGCTGACTGATCATTTAGCAAACATGGTTTCTGGACTGAGATGTTGCATACAGACCGAAGACTGTTTCACAGTGAAGCCAGGAAAAACAACGTCTTTCTGCAGTAGGTGGGTCATACCAGATGTGCTTGCGTCTCATTTTTGAAGACATACAAAGCTTGATAGTCTTTACAGGAGATCTGAGCACAAGCGTTTCCACGCAGGAGACAGCTTGAGCACGACCACCACTAGTGCAGCACAAAACATACATGACTGTCCAAAAGCTGACCTTTGATAGCAGGTCTGGTGTCTGAGCACACCATCACATGCGCCTCCTTGTTCTTGCTGATCTCTGCTGGGTCAATGTCAATGTGCACCACGCGCGCTTTTGAGGCAAAGGTCTCCAGCTTTCCAGTCACTCGGTCATCAAAGCGCACACCAAAGGCCAGCAGCAGATCTGCCTCGTCCACAGCAAAGTTGGCAAAAACGGTGCCGTGCATGCCCAGCATCTGCACCGAAAACAAAGCTGTCAAAGAAAAACATGCCGACATCTGCACCCTGTCAGAAAAGAACATATGCCAGCATCTGTAGCACAAACAAGCCGTCAAAAGAATACATGCCAATGCTGACAGTGATTGTGCTGTACTAGCTTGACATCTACAAACAGTGCCTTTCTAAGATCATTTGTGCGCTAGCTCATGCTGTGTGAAGGACATTAGTGTTATTGCAAGCAACTAGCTGCTGCATGCTTGGCTTAGCAGTGATTCTGCAGAGATAAGGCAAAACTGCCTGCAGAAGGGTCACAGCTTGGCATTGTCCAGGTGCTTGAACCCATAATGGTACTCTGCCAAAACACAACAACACTTGCCTGTCGAGTGACAAGCAGAGAGGGCAGCAAGGGCAGACCTGAAGGGCAAGGGCATCACTGTCTGGGAAGGCACCCAGGCCCATGAGGGTGGAGGCCACTGGGATGCCAGTCTTTGCTACAAACTCCCTAAGTTCCTTGCTGGAATCCAGGCAACCCCCTCCAACATACAGCACCGGCTTTCTTGCCTATATGAACATATTGTTACTTCTGTCAGTTGAAATAAATGATATTATGCTTTCCAGCTCATGATGAGGTAGGTATGTGCAGGACAAGTCTTGTGTTTCCAGAGCAGCCTGTCTTGTGCATCCGTTTCTGTCAGTGCCTGGCTGCATCTTGTGTCAGCGTGCCTCACTCCCTTCAGTGACAATCAAACATACTTTCATTCAAAAGATAACAAGATGGCATGTGCAACTAAGCTGTCCAAGGGACTGCAGCTTGGAAGCAGTGGCCGCAGGAGGACAGGCGTACATGCATGCGACGATGAGCATATTCACAAAACAACAGACTGAGGATATGTGAATACACCAGCACACCAAGCAGGCTGTTGAATGTGCTTCTGCTTTGCTAGTAGAGCATCTTGCAACTGTGCACAAGCAGCTCATGCACAGAGGTGCAAGCATGCCACTGCATTTGCAGAATGTACACACAGCGCATGCAACAAACTGATGGTCGGAATGCACAGCACAGCACTTTCTGATTGTGCCCACTGTGCTGATGTTCTTGACTGCAGATTGCAAGACAGGATGTACAGTGAATCTGCATACCACGAAGCATATGCTGCTGGCCAGCCTGTGGGTTTTGGCTGGCAACGGCGTCCTCGCTAATGAAAACAACATGCTATCTCAACAAGTCAAGCAAGGGGATGACTCACCCCATGCAGGGCGTCTACCACTTTCTTGAGCTCACGTTCCTGAGGAGGCTGAGGCAGGCGGCTCATGTAACCTGAGATGGCCATGGGGATGCTCCAGTCAGGCACTGCCAGCTGCTGCTGGATGTCCTTGGGCACATCCACCAGCACAGGGCCCGGCCTGCCTGTCCTGGCAAGGTAGAAGGCCTCCTTGATCACCCTGTAAGGGGTTCAGATTTGTTAAAGCTAGGAGCAGAAGATGCTTTGTGGTGCAGTGCTTGCTAGCTGCCACTGCTGGAGGGGCTTGAGGACATTCCTATTCTTGCCAGTTTGGCATAAGTATGTTTGCTCTGTTATGTTTACCTACAAACAAGTCCTACAAAAGAGAAAGTCTAGTCTGCTGTTCTACCATGCAGTGATACCAGCTGCATACACTGCATTGCCATGTGGCACAAGTGCATCAACATTGCATCCGCCATGTGCTTGAGATGATGCAAAGTTGGCTGACAGTGATGAAGTTGCTCAACGCCAAAAGTAAGATGAAGAATGCTAAAATCAGGACGCAAGCAGCAGACCGATGTGTGTATCTTTGCTTGCCTGCATGCACATCTACAAAGAAGCATGTCCAGCAATGTGATGCACCCGCTGAGCCATAGCCTCTGTTCAGCAACACAGGCGCATATACTGTTCAGGCAAAACAGATTTTTGCCGCACTCTTTGAGTACTATTGCCAAGCAAGCATACCTAGGCAGGTCTGCAATGTCCATGACAAGGTAGTTGTGCTTGGTGATCTGCCTTGTGACCTCCACAATGGGGGTCTCCTGAAAGGCATCTGTGCCAATCAGCTTGCGGGGCACCTGGCCAGTGATTGCCACCATGGGCACTGAATCTAGCAGGGCGTCAGCAAGTCCAGTGACCAGGTTGGTAGCTCCAGGCCCAGAGGTGGCTATGCACACACCCACATCTCCTGTGGTCTTGGCATAACCCTCTGCTGCAAAGATCTCACCCTGCAGCAGTAACAAAATAATTAATATTAATTGTTACAACGGAGCTCATGCTGGAACCCCATCTCCTGTGGTCTTGGCGTGACCCTCTGCTGCAAAGATCTCATCCTGCAGCAATAATAATATAATTCAACGAGTCTTGGCTCATGCTGGAACCCTGCAGCAGCAGTGGACGTTGTGTGATATGTGCACGCTGTGAAAGCCTGGAGGGCCTTGTGTTCACTGATACTGACAAATTGAGTCTGCAAAAATGATGTGAGCAAGTAAGTAAGATGCCGCAGTGAGGATGCAATTTCTACTAGCCTTGCCACTTTGCATCTGTCTGTCTGTCTGTGCGCCCTGGCCACGTGGTAGTTTGGTTGAGGCACATGGAGACTCAGGACCTGAGCTGAATGCATGGGCAACAGGCAGACAGCAGCCTCCTTGCCTAAACAGCTTGATGCAAGCCCTGAACCAGCTGGTAGTGCTCACCTGCTCATGCCGACACAGTGTGTTCTTGACTAGGTTGCTGCGAGTCAGGGCCTGGTGAATCTCCATGGAGCAGCCCCCAGGATAGGCAAACACACGATGGGCACCCTCCCTTTCAAGACACTGCACGACAATGTCTGCTCCCTTTCGTGGCTCATCCCCAAATCTGTCGACCCACTCTTCAGGGGACTGAGAGTCCATGGATGCCTTTGCTGCCTGCCTAGCTTCTTCCAGTTGGTAGCCTGTTGCTGTCCAGTCATCGTACTGCAGTTACAAGGCAGACTCAAAGGTCGTTTAAGGCATGAAAAGGCCAACAATCAACACTGCCTGCATAACAGAGCCTCTACTGCATGATCAGCCTGTTTCGGCTGGTACTCTGCTGCTGTCCAGATACAGATGTGACTCTGAGAATGAATGACAAGAGTATATATGGCAGGCTTTGCTAAAGGGTACAGCGCCTCTGTGAACTGCCAATCACCAGGGACAAGAAAGGCAGCCTGTACTGTGCAGGTGTCATCTGCTGAACACAGCGATGACTAAAACGTTTCTGACAGGTAAATAGCTGTTGCGGGGCAAAGCAGCAGAATCTGATGTAAACACAATGCATAGTTTGAGACATGAATATGGCTTCTAAAAGCGCAGAAAACACAGAGCCCTAAGGGGAAGAGCATGGCGAGATTGATCAGCATGCCAGATCAGCTGGCACAGTGAAGCAAGTAATACTAGTCTGCACACAGTCTGCACACAGTGTGTGCTGCACAAGCGAGAGTAGACATGTCTGCAGCTGCTACCTGTTCAGGTGCCTGGGCTTCCTTGATTTCAGACTCTGTAAGTTTTGTCGAAGCTGCCTCTACCCTGCTGTCATGCCTGCAGGCGTAGAAAAAGTTCAAGTCTTCACTGATTTTGTGTTCAGTCAATGAGTGGTAAAACCCACACCAAGATATTCAAGAGTGTTTCAAGCATTTTGCTGCATTTGAGCAGTGAAGGATTGTACGCTGTAGTGGCGCAGATACTGTGTGATGACTATAAGCTTTGTGGTGCTGAAAGCAAGAGGCAACCGCACAAAGCGGTATGTGTGAACATCACCTCTGGGCTCGGATCGCCTCTGCCCTTTGCCGCCTCCCACATCGTCCATGTCTTGATATCTGCACACCAGCAGCATGTGTAAGAACACCCGACGTTGCATGTACCCTCTTGCAAAGAAAATAACGAGTTCTTGCAACCCACCTGTGACAGTGCGCGAGGCAGCTGCACAGCAGGACGACAAGTGCGTCCTTCTCCGTTCATGCAGTGGCCCTGCTGCCACACATTGGCCGACATGACGACTGGCAAGACGTGGGAACGACGCCAAGTTTGTGATCTCAGGCACCTGTACACAAAAGCATGAAGCAGTGGTCACAACATGATGGAACGGCCGGGAGCTTATTTAGGCAATAAAGGGGCTTGTTAGGTTTTCTGGGCGGCTATATTAATCAGCTGGCAGGAGCAAGCTGCAACATCGTTGTGTAGCTGACTCTCTGATCCGCACATCAGTGAACTTGAATAATGCCAGTGTATGAGCTGTTTTGCCTGGCCAGACCCCAGATCACCAAGGAATCCCTGGCAGCGGTCATCAAAACTGCTAGCAATGCTGTCTTTAAAAGCTCTGGTGTTATGACCGACATCCAATCGTACGGCAACCGAGACTTGGCTTACCCTATTAGGAAAGCTGGCAGCAAATACACCGAGGTATGTCGCGATGTTGTTCGGTCCCTGTCATCTCGTCTGCAGCATGATACTGTTTGGCGGCCCTGGCGGCACGACTTGACTTGCGTTTGAATTCTTGTACAGGCTGAGATGTGGCAGATGAACTTTCTCGTCCGGCCAGCGGCCTTGCCAGAGATCCATCGCAATCTGCAGATTGACGAGGACGTTCTGCGGTGGATCTTCATCAAGAAGCGCCAGCATCCAGTTAACCCAAACACCCACACTGTTGCCAAGCAAGCTCAGCGAAGATTGGACGAACGTGGTGTACATCTCATTGATCCTGCTCAGCAGCATGTGGCGCCACATTGAGCTGATGTATTTCAAGGTGAGGCAAGTGAAGTGGGGTCAGGTGTTTGGTGTTGCTTGCTTGCTTAATACCAGGGCACACAGCGGATGATGATTCAATTTAGTTATCCCTGTCTTACAAGCCAAGGCCGGCTTGACTGCTGAATAGCTATTAGCTCTAACTGACGCTTTGCCCTTCTGTCCAAGCATGCAGTGTTTTGCCACGTGTGCACTTGTTTGAGACAAACTGAGCTGTATAATTGACAGGCTGCTATGATGAGTCTAAGAAATATTCAAGCTCAACAGATCTGATGGGCATAGCTCAATGCAGAAACTTATTTCTCCGCTGTTCTGAGCAGTCTGTCTCTCTCACACCATTCTCATCATTATTGTAGCATTTGATGCAAAACAGGTTGGCTTGTCACTGAAAGCTTTGATGTTATTGCTGCAGTCATCAGTCTTGAGTCGAAGATGCAATCTGAGACATCTCCATCCCAGAAGGCCCCTTCTACATTGTACACTAGTGTACCATTTTCTCTCCATGATGGGCCTTTGGAGCTTGCCAGGTGCGCTGTAGTGGCTGTCTTGTATCAGACAGTTCAGTGTTCAGCACCATGCAAGTTGTCATGTGTGCATTAAGTATGAGGCAAGGCAGCTGAGGATGATATTTCCAAATTAGGGCCCGTCCTCAACAAACCATTCGCAGTGCCCGCTCTAGAGCTTTCCCCTTTCGCCGGGGTTGAGAGCTGCTGCGGCTTATCTTCCTTGGATGTCTGAGGCTCGCCTTGCCTTCATACAATGCAGCTCCCTGAGATACTGTGTTGCTGTTTTTCCAGCATCTTTGCTTGTTGTGCTGGGGACCTTTTTGTGATTCAATTACGCATGTGCATGGATGATGATCTGCTTATCTTTAGTCGGATTCCTTCTGAACTTCTTGTGTAGTCATCAAGCACTCCTGACATGCACCTTCTGTTGCTCTATTCCAATTGTGGCATAAAGTCATATCATTGTTTTGACATTTCTTGTTCTAACAGGGATTCACAACCTGGGTCATGAGTTCTTGGCAGTGGTGTTGCAACGCAGGCAACGACAGCATCTTGAAGTCGAAGAAGTCGATGTAGCAAGCCCCTGTAGTGCTTGCTTCTGTGCTTGCTGTGTATTGTATTTGTATATTGTACATCATCTTTGTTGTATGTTTGTTGTACATTTATTCTGGCTTCTGAACAAACTGTGTGGTGTGTTCCTCTATGGAAACTTGTCCTGTATGGAAACTTGTAAGCAAGATCTTGAAAATGTCTTGATTCTGGTGCATTCAGCTACTCACTGGCTTGGTCAGACACCACACGGTATATTTGCACAACATAAGGCATATTGGCACATGCTCTACGATTTTGCGTGGTGTGTCACCCAAAATTGTACACTGTCACTGTCCTGCATTGTTTTTAGCTGCTGGTGCTGCATACCGTATACATTGTTGTCTTCCTTAGCAGTATTTATTCAGTAGCAAGGATACACATTTGGTGCAACTATTGCCGTCTTTCCCTATTTGTGTTGAAAGACTGCATTTGTGTCAACAATGCTAGCATGGTCAGCAGCTAGTTTGTTGTCCAGGGTGGTCAGGCACTTCATGTTAGGTCAATGGAAGGTTTACTGGCAGCTGATTGCGTTATTGGGCCCTACTTCCGCATGCAGAATCATCGGCGTGCACCCTGCCATGAAATCATAATGGATTGTCTGAAGCGCCGACGTCAATCACTCTATGCTGACGACGTTAATAGCGAGCGCCTTTCATCACGTGTGGTTTCTGCAAAACTGGGAAGGTGATCAGCTCAGCTTTCGCAGCAAATCTGCTGTCACTTGGTGGCGTATATCTGACCAGTACCAGCAGCAGGATTTCTGAATGCAAGTGGGCTGTCGCAGGCCTGGGTTCGTGAGGTAAGCGCACAAAAGAGCTTCTTGTGACAGCTGATTTGTGTATCGTACCTGAGACACCCGCATACATCTGCCCTCACGGTGGTACGTGGTGCAGGCAGTGTGCTGACATTTGTTCCTGCCCTCTGGACCCGGAGAAGACAACGCACAGCCTGCCGTCAAGTACGCTGCATTCCCGGGTTGCTACTTGAAGCCCGTCTGGCATTTGATATGTATACTTCAAGTTGCTGAAAACATGTCTTATCTTGTTCTAACTATACCACAAGGTCATCTACACAACCTTGCATTTAAGCATACAGCCTGTATGCAGGAACACCCTCATGAGCACGAATTATGTGTCTGCGTACTGCATCTGGTTCTGCATGTACTGGCATATGGTAGCATTTCAGCTTGCAAGTGCCGCCAGTGCAAGCCAGCCAGCAGCCACACCAGCAGAGGCTGTCCAAGTCTCAGATTTACAGCCCAATGCCTCAGCTGGGGACTGCGAACTCTCTACCTTACAAACTCTTGGCTGGCAGCAAGCATACAACCCATCTGGCTACTCCATTGACACCAACCTGCCATCCAACTGCTCCCTGGACACCTGGCAGTCCCCGGGCTGTCTGCAATCACTGACAAATCTGACCCTGACTGGCAGCCTGCCGGGTTTGCCAGATTCCTGGGCTGGTAATGGCAGCTTTCCCACCCTGCAAACCATGAACTTCTCCATGTCTGGCTTGACGGGCTCCCTTCCTAACAGCTGGGCTCAGCCCTCCGCCTTTCCTGCCCTACAGACCATGAACTTCAGCGTGACCTCTTTGACTGGCACCCTTCCAATAAGCTGGGCAGAGAGCAGCGCCTTCCCAAACCTTACAGCCTTGTATCTCCAGCAAACAAACATCACAGGTCATTCAGTCTGCTTATGTTTTGGCAAGTGTACACGCTTCATGCTTTCAACAAGTTACACTGTCCACCTCACAGAGACCTTGTGCCTTGTCAAGCTGCCTGTATTGTCACCATTACACTGGTGTTCATAAAATGCAGGCATATGGCTCTGGCAAGTTCTTGGACAGCAGTTGTGACTCAGTGTTGTGACTTTGTGACATGTCTGCAGGCCCTCTCCCAGCTGCATGGGCTGGTACTGAAGCTTTTGCCTTTCTTGAGACACTCTATTTGTATGGCACACAACTGACCGGAACGCTACCATCATCATGGGCAGGCAATGACTCTTTTCCATCACTGATAGACTTTGAGCTTGGCAACAGCAACATCCACGGCACCTTGCCGACGTCATGGGGCAGCACAACAGCCTTCCAACAATTGAAGTATCTGATCATTGCAAACTGCAGCATTACAGGTGACACCCAGCAATTCTGTTGAGCTCGACTGATTTGCCATCAGCAACATTGAGGTTGTTTGTTGTTGCTCACTGTGTTGATGAGGTTTGTTTCCTTTTGTAATGTCTGTGTGTGAGAGCTCATTTTTTCTTGCATGCATGCCTTGTGTGTTGACAAATCACTTGGCTGCAGGTCATGCACTGACTCACTAGCACTTACTCTTTCTTGCTCACTCGCCACAAGCCACTCATCCAGTCAGTAAATTGTTCATTTAGTCACTCTACCTTTCACCCATTTCTCCCCTGCATCACTCACTCACGCACTCACTCACTCACTCACTCACTCACTCACGCACTCACTCACGCACTCACTCACTCACTCACTCACTCACTCACTCACTCACTCACTCACTCACTCACTCACTCACTCACTCACTCACTCACTCACTCACTCAC
>JAABUP010003007.1_pt1 | contig 30719 bp, 28 predicted proteins | sample 5559201 | NCBI WGS metagenome assembly JAABUP01 (sample SAMN10711887, study PRJNA513373) | rock metagenome | isolation source: Antarctica rocks | place: Antarctica | reverse complement strand
TCACCACCCAAAAGGCCCGAGCCAAGCTGGCTCGCGCTTATCCCGACACCGCCGGGTCCAAGGCGACTGGTGCAGGGTAGGCATGGCCTATCTCAACCCGTCAAAACCTCTGTGCAGCGGTACTAGGGAAACCCGCAGCGGAAACCTGTAGCGCTTGGCCGTGTTGCTGCCTTGCCCGGCCGTTTCACAGGGCGAGCGAGGTCATGGACATGCCGAACGACGACGCCGAAGCCGAACAGTTCAACCTGCACGATCCCGTAGCCGCCGCCCGCGCCGCCCATCTCCGCTACGTCTCCGACCGGCGGCCCGGCATCCGCCGCGTGCGCGAAGGCGACGGCTTCGCGTTCCACGACACGGACGGCCGCCTGATCACCGACGAGCGCGTGCTCGACCGCATCCGCAAGCTGGCCATCCCACCGGCCTACACCGACGTATGGATTTGCCGCGACCCGCGCGGGCACCTGCAGGCTGTGGGCCGCGACGCGCGCGGGCGCAAGCAGTACCGCTACCACGCCCGCTGGCGCGAGGTCCGCGACGAGGCGAAATACGGCAAGATGCTCACCTTCGGCCGCGTGCTGCCGGCGATACGCGCCCAGGTGCGGCGCGACCTGGCGCTGCACGGCCTGCCGAAGCGCAAGGTGCTGGCCGCCATCGTCGCGTTGCTGGAAAAGACCATGATGCGGGTCGGCAACGAGGAGTACGCCAAGCAGAACCAGAGCTTCGGCCTGACGACGCTCCGCAACCGGCACGCCGTCGTGAAGGGCAACCACCTGACCTTCGACTTCCGCGGCAAGCACGGGGTCGAGCACCACATCGACCTGGACGACCGCCGCCTCGCCCGCGTGGTGGAGCGCTGCCGCGACCTGCCGGGGCAGGACCTGTTCCAATTCGTCGACCAGCACGGCGAGACGCACGGCGTCGGGTCCGACGACGTGAACGGATACCTGCACGAGATCACGGGCGAGGAGATCACCGCCAAGGATTTCCGGACCTGGGCCGCGACCAACCTGGCTGCCGAGGCCCTGGCCGCCGCGGAGGTTCACGACACCAAGACCAAGGCCAAGCGCGCCCTGGTCGAGGCGGTGGAGAGCGTCGCCAAACGGCTCGGCAACACCCCGGCGATCTGCCGCAAGTGCTACATCCACCCGGCCGTGTTCGAGGGCTACCTGGACGGCAGCCTGGCCGAGGGTCTGAAGGCCCGCGCCGACGCCGTGCTGGAGCACGATGCCGCCGGGCTGTCCTCGCAGGAATTGGCTGTCACTCGGTTCCTGAGCAAGCGCCTGGGTGAGGTGATCGAGGAGCCGTCGCGCCGCGTGGCTTGACTTGGCGGGTCCGCCGGGCATCGTTGCCTCCTGAGATCGGAGGCCAGGATGGACGACAGCCTGTTAGTCGAGCAACGGCGCGGTGTGGTGGTCCTGACCCTCAACCGCCCCGACCGGCTCAATGCGTTCACGGCGCCGCTGACGGTGGCGCTGCGTGCGGCCTTGGCAGCGGCGGAGGCCGACCCGGCAGTGCGGGCGGTGCTGCTGCACGGCGCCGGCCGCGGGTTTTGCGCCGGGCAGGACCTGAGCGAGGTCACGCCGGGCCAGGACCTCGGCGACACGCTGGAACAGCGGTTCAACCCACTCATACGCGCCATCCGCGCCTCCCCGCTGCCGGTGGTCTGCGCCGTGCATGGCGTGGCCGCGGGGGCTGGCGCCAACCTGGCCCTGGCCTGCGACATCGTGCTCGCGGCGCAGTCCGCCCGGTTCATCCAGTCCTTCGTCCGCATCGGCCTGGTTCCGGACGCCGGCGGCACCTACGCCCTGCCCCACCTGGCCGGCGACGCCCAAGCTAGGGGCATGGCGCTGCTGGGCGAGCCGGTCGGCGCCGAGCAGGCGGTGGCCTGGGGCCTGATCTGGCGCACCGTGCCCGACGACGACCTGCTGCCCGAGGCCGAACGCATCGCGGCGCACCTTGCCGCCCAGCCCGCCGCGGCAGTCGCCCTCATCAAGCGCGCACTGAACGCCGCCGGAGGCAACACGCTCGACCAGCAGCTCGACCTTGAGCGCGACCTGCAACGGACCTGCGGCGCGTCGGCCGATTTCCGCGAGGGCACCCAGGCGTTCCTGGAAAAGCGCCCGGCGCAGTTCGGCCCGCGGACGGCAGGCCCGCCCGCGCAATGACGAAGCTGGACGCCCAAGAAACCGCCCAAGCCTGTGCCGCCGCCCTGTGGCAGGCGGACCACGCGAGCCAGGGCCTGAACATGGTGGTCGAGCACATCGCGCCCGGCGCCGCCCGCCTGTCCATGCCGGTCGAGCCGCGCATGCTGAACGGTAACGGCACCTGCCACGGCGGCTTCATCTTCACCCTGGCCGACAGCGCCTTCGCCTTCGCCTGCAACACCGACGGCGCCGTGTCGGTCGCGAGCCAGTGCAGCATCAGCTTCATCCGCCCGGCCCGCCTGGGCGAACGCCTGGTCGCCACCGCCGAGGAGCGGCACCGCGCCGGCCGCAGCGGCGTCTACGACGTGCGCATCACCGCCGGCTCCGAGGTGGTCGCAGAGTTCCGCGGCCACTCCCGCACCACCGGCGCGCGGCTCATCGAGGCCCCCAATGCTGGCTGACCTTTCCCCGCGACCCGGTGACCTCGAACCGATCGAGACGGCGTCCCGCGACGAGATCATGGCGCTGCAATGCGCCCGCATGGCCGAAACGCTGCGCCACGCCTACGCCAACGTGCCGCACTACCGCAGCGCCTTCGACGCCGCCGGGGTGCATCCCGACGATTTCCGCGACCTGGCCGACCTCGCCCGTTTCCCGTTCACCACCAAGGCGGACCTCCGCGCCAACTACCCGTTCGGCATGTTCGCGGTGCCGCGCGAGCAGATCGCCCGCATCCACGCCAGCAGCGGCACGACCGGCAAGCCCACCGTCGTCGGCTACACGAAGCCCGACCTCGACGTTTGGGCCGATGTCGTGGCGCGGTCGATCCGCGCCGGCGGCGGGCGGCCGGGCATGCGGGTCCACGTCGCCTATGGCTACGGCCTGTTCACCGGCGGCCTCGGCGCGCACTACGGCGCGGAGCGGCTGGGCTGCACCGTCATCCCCATGGGCGGCGGCCAGACCGAGCGCCAGGTCCAACTGATCCAGGACTTCGCCCCCGATCTCATCATGGTCACGCCGAGCTATATGCTCGCCATCCTCGACGGCTTCCGCGCTGCCGGGGCCGACCCGCGCGGCACCTCGCTGCGGGCCGGCATCTTCGGCGCCGAACCCTGGACCAACGCCATGCGCGGCGAGATCGAGCAGGCGTTCAACATGCACGCGGTCGACATCTACGGCCTGTCGGAGGTCATGGGACCCGGCATCGCCAGCGAGTGCGTCGAGACCAAGGACGGCCTGCATGTCTGGGAGGACCACTTCTATCCCGAGGTCGTCGACCCCGAGACCGGCGCCGTGCTGCCGGACGGCGAACCCGGCGAATTGGTGTTCACCTCGCTCACGAAGCAGGCCATGCCGGTCGTCCGCTACCGCACCCGCGACCTCACGCGCCTGTTGCCCGGCACCGCCCGCAGCATGCGCCGCATGCAGAAGGTGACGGGCCGCAGCGACGACATGATGATCGTGCGCGGCGTCAACGTGTTCCCGACGCAGATCGAGGAGCTGGTGCTGGAGCGCGAGGAGCTGTCCGGGCACTACCAGATTGAGCTGACGCGGGTGGGCCGCATGGACGAGATGCTGATCCGGGTCGAGGTGCGGCCGGACTGGTTTGCCGTGGCAGATGTGGGGGCGGATCTGACGCTGGCGGTGAAGGAGCGGATCGGCGTCACGGCACGGGTCGAGATGTTGCCGCCGGGCGGGATTGAGCGGAGTCTTGGCAAAGCGCGGCGGGTTGTCGACCGGCGGCCCAAGGACGGGCGCGGATGAAGCAAAAACTTGTCCGGTCGGACGTAGATCAAGCGGCACAGCCGGCCTGAGATGGGCCGCGCGGTCACATGGTAGCCACAAACCATGGCCGTGTTAGAATGCCATGCTGATCGGCCCGAGGCATTGGAACTGTTGAGGACTTACCATGGAACTTTCAATGCGCGAAGCTAAAGCTCGCTTCATCGAAGTTGCCACCGCTGCGGCGCGCGGCGAGCGCGTCGTCGTGACCAAACATGGTCGTCCCTTTGTCGAACTGGTCCCCGCACAAAAGGCGTCCGGCATGGATTTCGAGAAAGCAGCCATTGTCCGCCGCGAACTCGGACTCGATGGTCTCAAGGTGAGTTCGCCGCCCAATTTTGACGATCCAGCCTTCAGTTGGCATGTGGTCGGCCTCCAGGATTAAGACTGCTGCTCGACACGCACATTGCAATTTGGGCAGCGAGTTTAAAATCCGAGTTTGCGTTGCCATACCTGTCCCCGGATCGGATCTGGGCACAGGCTTCGGTTTGGAATAACGGTGTAGATGGCAAACTGACGCATCACTCTCACCGAGTTGCACCGGCTCGTCGATTTTGGTGCTGGTTCGCTCCATCCGCTATGACGCGCCTCAGGCCCTCATGTTGGAGCGAAGTCTCAAATGGAACATTAGCAACTACCAGCTCATCACCTCTGCCCACGATAGAAGAGCCGAACCATGCTGTTCGATCATTGTCGAATGCATTGCGGTGCATGTGAGCCATCAATCCATCAAAATAGAAGCGGAATACAGAAGTATTAAACTCCTCTTCTCCCATCTGACTCTTGACTGTCTTTGACATTGCTATAGGGGTATGATTATGAACTTCTCCCATCGTAGAAAATTGGCAGAGTTCAGTCGGGTAAAAAGATAATGGATCAGGGTTGCTGTTTATGAGCATGAGCCGGACCTTCTCAAGATCATCGCGTGGTATGGCGACCTACGAAAATTCGGATCGATCCGTTGCTGCCGCCCGCCAAAGCAAGCTTAAGAAGAACAATCGCAGTCGCCGTGGATCTATCCCCTTAACCACACGGTAGCCCCAGTTAGAATTCGGAGGTGTCGCCGCCCATGTACCGGCAAGCATTTGTATATTGGGAAGGATTTGAGCTGGACCCCAACCGCTCCAGACAAGTTTGTGCTTCCTCAATTCGGGTATGGCCCAACTCTCTAGAGAGCTTAGAATATCCTCTCCTGATTGTATGACAAGTTTCTTATCATACCAACTGCTCCAACGCCGGACAGGACGCATTCCGATCTCGGCTTGAATAAAAGGTGAACCACTTTCAGCCGGTCTCGTCAGCGCTTTGGGTATAAGATGGGCCTCGACGAATTTACCGCGTCGGCCAGTAAGTTTGCACAAATCTCTCCCCGTGTTCTTACTTTTCAACGCTCGTGTCCTCCACGCCACTCTCTTTGTCGCTCAGCATTGCGAGTAATAGTCCTCTTAAGCTCCCGCTTAGCCGCGTTCACGCGCGCAGCGCTTGAGTGGTTGTATCCTTCCCATCTGGCGAGGCCAACAATTTAGGTAATGCATCAGTTTGGGATTAACGTTGTCATGACCGGGCTTGGTCCGGCCATCTCCAACTTCGGGCCGCATCACCGCCTGTCGAAGTTGTGGATGCCCGACCGGAGCCTATCCTCAGACTCGATCCGGAGAGCACGCATGGCGATGCAGGCTCAGATTTCAAACCGACCCACCACCGAGGAGGGCATACGCCTGCTTACCCGCGATGCCAAGCTTGCCGGTATCCGTTCGCCGTTGGCGGCGTGCAGGACTGGCTCAGACCCTGAGCCGACCTACGCTCGACGGCTGAGGCGGCAGCGTTCTCACACGGCTTCCACCAATAAACGGCCATGAAACAACGCTGCCAGCATCAAGCAACCAGCGCAATCGCATGAAAGAAACTGCCGGTGACATGGCCGCGCCGCCCGCCCGCATTGCCAAGTTCCCTCCCCGCAGCGTCGCGCAAAACAGCAAGCGGCGCGTCCGTGCCAGGGCTGGTCGTGCTGGAGTAGTGGAACTCATGGCCGCGGACCACCGTGCCGGCAGCGCCGATCGGCGCGTCGGCAAGCAGTGTCGCCTCGCGGTAGCCGAGGTTCATCTTGCGGCGGGCAAAGCTGGTCTCGTGCCCGAGCAGGCCAGCCATGGCGTGACGGACGCCAGACGCATCCTCGATTCCCTGCCCCAGCACCATGTGGCCGCCGCATTCGCCATGCACGGGCCGGGCGTCAGCGAAGCGAGCCAGCCCGGCCATGAACCCCCCAGCGGCGGAAAGCCCGGCAGCGTGCAGCTCGGGGTAGCCGCCGGGGAGCCAGCAAACGTCGCAATGATCGGGCGGCGGCTCGTCGGCCAGTGGCGAGAAACGGACGATTTCGGCCCCGGCAGCACGCCAACCCTCGATCAGATGGGCGTAGACGAAGCTGAAGGCGGCGTCGTCGGCCAGCGCAATCCGTTGGCCCGGCGGCGGCAGGCCAGGCCCGGACAGGACGGCGGACCCAAGCGGCGCGGCGCGGCGCAGGATGGCGTCGAGGTTCAAATGTTGCTCGGCGCAGTCGGCCAAGCGGTCCAGCAAAGCCAGAAGGTCCGGCTGTTCAGCGGCCTGCACCAAACCCAAATGCCGCTCCGGCAAGGCAAGCAAGGGGTCACGCGGCAGCGCGCCCAGCACTGGGATGCCGACCGCCTCGATGGCGGCGCTGGCGCCCAGCCGGTGCCGCTCGCTGCCGACGCGGTTCAGCACGACGCCGCACACGGCAACAGCCGGATCATGGGCCACGAAGCCGCGCGCAACGGCGGCGGCGGTCTGCGACTGCCCGGAGATGTCGAGCACCAGCAGCACCGGCAGGCGCAGCCGGGCCGCAAGGTCCGCCGCCGCCCCGGTGCGCCCCGGTGGCCCGTCAACGCCGTCGAACAGCCCCATGGCGGACTCCACCACCAGCAGCGCGGCCCCGGCGGCGGCACGCTGCGCCAGGCTATCGAGCAGCGGCGGCGGCATCGCCCAGCTATCGAGGTTCGGCACCGGCGCACCGCTGGCGACGGCGTGGAATGCGGGGTCGATGTAGTCGGGACCGGACTTCGCAGCCCGCACCGCCACGCCGCGCCGGCGCAGGGCGGCGATCAGCGCCAGCGTCACCGTCGTCTTGCCGGAACCGGACCGTGGCGCACCGATGATGAGACCCCTCGGCGTCACGGCGCATGGCCCCTATATTTCGCTGCGTGGAAGAGCTGCAACCGTTGCGCCGGGGCTGGACGACCGGGGCCTGCGCCACGGCGGCGGCGAAGGCCGCGTTCACCGCCCTGCTGACCGGCGAGTTCCCGGACCCGGTCGAGATCGGCCTGCCGCGCGGCCAGCGTGTGTCGTTCGCGCTGGCCGAAACGTCGCTGGCGTCCGGTTTCGCCATGGCCGGCGTGGTGAAGGACGCGGGCGACGATCCGGACGTGACGCACGGCGCGCTCGTGTTCGCGCGCGTGTCCGCAGCGGCGCCCGGCGACGGCGTGCAGTTCCGCGCCGGCCCCGGCGTCGGCACCGTGACCCGGCCCGGCCTGCCGATCCCCCCCGGCGAACCCGCGATCAACCCGGTCCCCCGCGCCATGATCCGCGCCGCGCTCGATGAGGTCGCCCAACAAAATCAGCAAACGACGCCAGACGTGGTTGTAGAGTTGTCGATCCCCGGCGGCGAGACGTTGGCGGCGCAGACCCTGAACGGCCGATTGGGCATTGTCGGCGGCTTGTCGATCCTGGGCACGACGGGGATCGTGGTGCCGTATTCCTGCGCCGCCTGGATCGACACCATCCACCGCGGCATCGACGTCGCCCGCGCCATCGGGCTCGACCACGTGGCGGGCAGCACCGGCAGCGCGTCCGAGGCGGCGGTCCAGGCGATGCATGGCCTGCCCGAGACCGCGCTGCTGGAGATGGGCGACTTCGCCGGGGCACTGCTGAAGTACTTGCGGCGTCATCCGGTGCCGCGCGTCACCGTCGCAGGCGGCGTTGCCAAGATGACCAAGCTGGCGCAGGGGCGGCTCGACCTGCACTCCAAGCATGGTTCGGCCGATTTGCCGGCGCTCGCGGCGTTGGTCGACAACCCAGCGCTGGCCGAACGGATCACCGGCGCGAACACCGTGGCCGAGGCATTCGCCGCCGCCGCAAGCGCGGGAGTGCCGCTCGGGGACGTGGTTGCGCATGCGGCTTGGCACACGGCGGCGGCGGTGTTGGCGGGGGCGGACACGGCGCTGGAGGTCGTGCTGTTCGACCGGAGCGGCGTGCTGATGGGCCGGTCGGGGTTCGACCGGGTTCATGCGCCGCCGCCACGGAACCTGCGGGCGTAATCGGGATCGTAGAGCGCGCTCTCGCGGGACCCGGCGCCATGGAGCGCGCGGCCCACCAAGACGAGCGCGGTCCGTTCGGCAGGGTCGGCCGCGAAAACATCCACGATGCTGGCAAGCGTGCCCCTTAGGATACGCTGGTCGGGCCAGGTGGCGCGCACCACGACCGCGGCCGGGCAGTCCGCGCCGTAGAACGGGATGAGCGCCGCGGCGATCAAGTCGAGCTTGTCGACCGCAAGGTGGATCGCGAGCGTGGCGCCAGTGGCGGCAAAGGCGGCCAAGGTTTCGCCGGGCGGCATGGCGGAGGCACGGCCGGGCAGCCGGGTCAACACCACGCTTTGCGCGACCTCGGGGACGGTGAGTTCCGCGCCCAACACGGCAGCGGCGGCGGCGAAGGCGGGCACGCCGGGGGTCAAGGTCCAAGGGATGCCGCGCCGGTCCAGCCGGCGGAGCTGTTCGGCGACGGCGCTGTAGATCGATAGGTCGCCGGAGTGCAGCCGCGCCACGTCCTGCCCGGCGCCGTGGGCGGCGGCGAACTCGGCCTCGATCATGTCGAGCGACAGCGGCGCGGTGTCCACCAAACGCGCCCCGGCGGCGCAGTGCGCCAGCATGGCCGGCGGCACGATCGACCCGGCATAAAGACACACCGGGCAATGCGCCAGCAGGTCGCGCCCGCGCAGGGTGATGAGGTCGGCGGCGCCCGGCCCTGCGCCGATGAAATGCACCGTCATCGCTCGGCGAGCGCGCAAGTCGCACTGCCCCAAACGATGCGGGGCAGCAGCAGGCGCCGTCCACGACCCGCCACCGCGAGGGCTGCGGCTTCAGCAACCGACGCAAGGCCGGTTGCCCGCGCTGCCACTACGGACTGCGTGACACAGCGCGGCTGCACCCTCTTGAGCCTGCGCCAGCTCACAAAATGGATTGGCAGCTTCAAGCGGTGTGCTGCGTCGTTCAGGCCACGGTCCCCATACTTCCACTCAGGAGCGGCCAATGCCCCAGCTTGCCGCGCCACCTTGTCTTCCGCGACGAAAACAGCCTCGATGATATGATCGGCCGGGCAATTACGCCGAAAACCCAAGCCGGCGACGATCACGGCTTCACCGCGTGCCATTGCGTGACCGTGATGGCCGGGCGGTAGGCGTGCATGCCCCCGATGCGGTCCAGCCGCTCGACCGAAAGCCGCGACAGCGTGCCGCCGAGCCGGGCGCGGGCCGCGAGCAACGCCGCCTCCGTCTCGACAGTGACGGCGTTGGCGACCAGGCGGCCGTCGGGCGGCAGGGCGGCCCAGGCGGTGTCGATCACGCCGGCCTCGTGCGCGCCGCCGCCGATGAACACCGCGTCGGGCTGCGGCAGCCCGGCCAGCGCCGCCGGAGCCGGGACGCCGACTACGTGCAAACCCGGCACGCCCAGCGACACCGCGTTGCGGGCGGCGCGGGCGGCACGCTCAGGGTGGCGCTCGACCGCGACGGCTTGGTTGGCCGGGTGGCGCAGCATCCATTCGATGCCGACCGCGCCGGAGCCTGCGCCGATGTCCCACAGCCGCTCGCCGCGGCGGGGCGCCAGGATGGCGAGGGTGATCGCGCGGATGTCCTGCTTGGTGATCTGCCCGTCGTGCTCGAACAGCGCGTCGGGCAGGCCGCTGGTGAGCGGGACCGGCTGCGCCCCGTGCGCGGCTGCGACCTCGATCGCGACCAGGTTCAGCGGATGGATGTCGGCCAGGCGGAACCAGGCGGCGGTCGTGCTGCGAATGCGCTCATTCGGGCCGGACAGCGCCTCCAGGACGTGCAGGACCGATGGGCCGAAGCCGCGCGCCTGCAACAAGGTGGCGACCAGGCCCGGCGTCCCCGCGTCGGCCGAGAGCGCCAGGATGCGGGCGCCGGGCTGCAACAACGGCGTCAACGGGGCGAGTGGCCGGCCGCAGAACGAGATCACGGCGCAGTCCTGCACCGCCCAGCCGAGCCGGGCGCACGCCAGCGCGAAGCACGACGGCGCCGGAAGGCACAGCCGCTCGGCCGCCGGGACCAGGGCCGCAAGCGTGCTGCCGACGCCGAAGCAAAACGGGTCGCCGGACGCGAGCACCGCGACCGGGCGCGGACAGCAGGCCGTGATGGCGTCGAGCGAGGCGGTCAGCGGGTTGGACCAAACGAGGCGCTTGCCGCGGATCAGCCCGTCCGCCAGCGCCAGGTGCCGTGCGCCGCCCACGACCAGCGCCGCGTCGGCGAGCAGCGTGCGGGCTTCGGGCGACAGCACGCCGTCTTCGTTCACGCCGAGTATGGCTAGCCAGGGCGGGTTCATGCTTTCGTGGCCCCATGCGGATATTGATCCTCGGCGGCACGACCGAGGCCTCGGCCATCGCTGCTACGTTGGCGGAGGACACTCGGATGCAGCCGGTGCTGTCGCTCGCCGGGCGCACGCGCGCTCCGGCGCTGCCGGCCATTCCGGCCCGGCGCGGCGGGTTCGGCGGCGTCGACGGGCTGGCGGCCTACCTGCGGGAGCACGGCATCGGGGCGTTGATCGACGCCACGCACCCCTTCGCGGCGCAGATCAGCCGGAACGCTGCCGCTGCCGCTGCGGTGGCCGGCGTGCCGTCGCTGGCCGTGCTGCGGCCGGCGTGGGCACCATGCCCCGGCGACCGCTGGACTGAGGTGGCGGACATGGCGGCGGCTGCGCAGGCGCTCGGCGCCGAGCCGCTTCGGGTGTTCCTGACGGTCGGGCAGCAGGAGCTGGCCTGTTTCGGCCTGGCGCCCTGGCACAGCTACTTGGTCCGCAGCGTGGAGCCGCCGGACCCTGCCCTGCTGCCGGCGTCGTTCCGCGCCATCGCGGCGCGTGGGCCGTTCCGGGAGGACGAGGAGCGCCGCCTGCTGCGGCACGAGCGGATCGAGGCTCTGGTCACCAAGAACTCCGGCGGCGCTGCGACCGCGCCCAAGCTGGCGGCGGCGCGGGCGCTGGGCGTGCGCGTCGTGATGGTCGCGCGCCCGTTGCCGCCGCCTGGAAAGACAGTGCCCGATGCCGCGGGTGCGCTGGCCTGGCTGGATCACGTCGCCGCCGGGTGGAAGCGCGGCGTGTAGAGCCAGGGCGCCGCGCCGTCGCGGTCGATCCGCCGGGTGGCGGCGGTGCCGACCAGCACCAGGGTACGCATGTCGGCGCGGGCCGGATCGACGTCGAGCAGGGTCGTGACCTCAAGCCGTTCGTCCTCGCGGCTGATGGCCGTCGCCAGCGCCACGGGCGTCGCGGCGGGCAGGATGGGGCGCAGCGCGTCGAACGCAGCGCCGAGTTGCCAGGGCCTGGCGCGGGAGGCGGCATTGTAGAGCGCGATCACGAACCCGGCCGAGGCGGCGGCGGCGATGCGGGCCAGCACGACCTCGAACGGCTTCAGGTTGTCCGACAGCGACAGCACGCAGAAGTCATGGCCAAGCGGCGCACCCAGCCGCGCCGCCGCCGCGAGCACGGCAGATACGCCCGGCACGACAACGATGTCGAGAGCGCGCCACGCAGGGCCGCCGTGGTCCACGGCCTCGAACACCGCGCTCGCCATCGCGAACACGCCGGGATCCCCGGACGACACCACCGCAACCTCCCGCCCGGCGACGGCGAGCGAAAGAGCATGCCGGGCGCGGTCGAGCTCAACCCGGTTGTCGGAGGCGTGGCGGGTCTGGCCGGGACGGTGGGGCACGCGGTCCAAGTACGTCGCGTAGCCCACAAGGTCGGTGGCCGCCGCCAGCGCCGCCGCCGCCGCCGCGGTCTGCATGGCCGCAGCGCCAGGGCCGAGCCCGACAATGGTAAGCCGCCCGCTTATCGCGCGCCCCCGCTCATCGCGCCCCCCGCTCATCGCGCCCGTTGCCGGCCGGGGACCAGGACCAGGGAGAAATACGGCGCGCGGTCCTCAACGAGGCTCGCCAGCGGCATCATGCGGCCGTCCGGCATGGTGCCGCGCTCGACATAGAGCGCGCGGTCGGCGAGGCCCGCCGATTGCAGCGCCGCGCGGATTTTCGGCAGGTTACGCCCGACCTTCATGATGACGGCGGCGTCGCTGCCGGCGAGCCGGGCGGCGAGGCTTTCGGCATCGAGCGTGCCGGGCAGCACCGTCAGCACGTCGTCGCCATGGGTCATCGGCAGCCGCGCCTGCGCCCAGCAGCCGCTCATGCTGGTGATGCCCGGCGTGATGGCGGTGTCATAGGCGGCGCGCAGCCGGTCGAACACGTACATGGCGGAGCCGTAGAAGAAGGGGTCGCCCTCGCACAGCAACGCCACGTCCTGGCCGGCGTCAAGCCTGGCTGCGACGATGGCGGCGGCGGCCTCGTAGAACGCGCGGATGCCGGGTTCGTAGCGTGGGTCGTCGACGTCGACCTCGGTGGTGTAGGGGTACTCGAAGCGGAGTTCCTCGGCGGCGGGGTTGAGGTGCGGAGCCGCGATGGTGCGGGCATGGCCGGGGCGTCCCCGCTTGGCGAAGAACGCGACGACCTCCGCGCTGGCCAGGATGCGTGCGGCCCGCAGGGTCAGAAGGTCCGGGTTGCCCGGACCCATGCCGACCACTTGCAGCGTGCCCGCTTGCAGAACGCCCGCCTGCGGAACGCCGGTCATTCGCGCTCGCTGGCGACGGCGTTGACGGCGGCGACCGCCATGGCGCTGCCGCCGCGGCGGCCGTGGACGGTGGCGAACGGCACGCGGCCGTACGCGGCGAGCGCCTGCTTGGATTCCAGCGCGCCGACGAAGCCAACGGGCATGCCAATGACCGCCGCCGGAAGCGGCGCCCCGGCGTCAAGCAGGTCGAGCAGGTGGAACAGCGCCGTGGGCGCGTTGCCGATGGCGACCAACGCGCCGGCGAGGTGCGGGCGCCAAAGCTCCAGCGCCGCCGCCGAGCGCGTGTTGCCGATGCGGGCGGCGATGGCGGGCGTCTCGGGCGCGTCGAGGGTACAGACGACGGCGTTGCCGGCCGGCAGGCGGGCGCGGGTGATGCCGTGCGCGACCATCTTGCTGTCGCACAGGACCGGGCAGCCGCCCAGCAGCGCCGCATGGGCGGCAGCGGCGAACCCGGCGCTGAATTGCAGGTCCTCGGTGATCCCCACGATGCCGCAGGCGTGGATGAGCCGCACGGCGACGCGCCCCTCGTCGGGGTCGAAGCGGGACAGGTCGGCCTCGGCCCGGATGGTGGCGAACGACCGGGCGTAGATCGCCGCGCCGTCGCGGATGTAGTCGCGTCCGCTCATGCCGCCGCCTCGGTCAGCGTGAGGCCCTGCGGCGTCGGCGCCGTGCCCGCGCGCCACTCGGGGAGCCGGCTGTAGCGCCCGGCGGCGGCGACCAAAGCGGGGCCGCCGGAATAGGCGCAGCCCTTGGCGCAGCCGGAGATGTGCAGCGGCCCCCCTGCCCCGTGCGCCGCCAGCCATGCGGCGTCGGCGCGGGCGGGCACGGTCGCTTGGCCGCAGCCGGGGCTGCCGACGCAGGCGGTGATGCCGAGGCGCGGGTCGGCGGGATCGATGACCCATCCGGCCGCCGCCTGCCGCAGGGCTGGCACGTCGCCGGCCTGAACGCGGCCCAGGAGCATTGCACGCCATGGGCTGGTGCGGATGGTGCCCTCGCTGAAACGGTCGGCGAGGTCGGCGAGGAGCCGCAGCCCGGCCGGGTCCGTTTGGCCGAAAGGCAGGCCAAGCCCAAAAGCGCCGTGCGACTTGTTGGCGTAGCGGTGGAAGCCGATTGCTGATCCGGGCGCTTGGGCCGGCTGGACCGTGCCCCGCACCTTTCCGGTTGCCGCGACCAGCCGCGGCCGGACCAGCGCCAATGCGTCCACGGCAGACGTCAAACCATCCAGGCGGACCACGACATCCGCGGCAGGCGCGCCGGCCAGCACGCCACCGCCGTCGATCGCGACGCAGAACTTGGATGGCAAACCCGTCGGGACGATGGCCTCGATCGCCTGGGCCAATGCCAGCGCATCCGTCGCAACGGCCGGGTCGTCGCCTACAAGCGGCGGCGCCATGACGATGCGGCGGCGCTCCACATGCGGATCGGGGTCCGCAAGCCCGGCCGCAACCATCGCCGCAGCAAAGCCGGGAACGCCGGACGCGGACAGGCCGCGGACCTGCAAGTTGCCGCGCCGGGTCAGCTCGACGACGCCGTTGCCAAACCGCCCCGCGGCGTCCGCGAGCGCACGGGCGGCGGCGCTGGACAGGCGCGCGGCTGGCGGCTTCACCCGGACCAGCAGGCCGTCGCCGGTCGCCATCGGCTCGTACAGGCTGGGGCACCAGCCGCGCTGCATGGTCATGCCTCTGGCCCGCTGTTGCGGCGTGGGTGCCAAAGCCCCTGCGCCTGCGCGTCGGCGAAGCGGGCAGCCAGGGCGGCGCGGGCGTCGGGATTGTTGGCGCGCAGGAAGGCGTCGACCGCCGGCGTGCCCAGGGTCGCGTCGAACAGCAGGTCGAACTGCGCGTCGAACCGGCCGGGGAGCGTGGCGGCGAAGCCGTGCAGCGCCTCGACGCCGCGGGCGATCTCGGCGCCGCCGCGGTAGCCGTGCCGCATCATGCCCTCGATCCAGCGCGGGTTGGCGGCACGGCCGCGCACGACGCGGGCGACCTCCTCCGCCACGGTACGCGCCCTTGGCGCATCGGGGCGGGAGGTGTCGAGATGGTAGAGCGCCGGCGCCCCGCCCAGCGCGGCGGCAGCGGCGGCGAACCCGCCCTCGTGCGCCGCGTGCTCCGTGCTGTCCAGGAGGTCGACTTCAGCGTGGTCCTGCTGATGCACGAAGGCGTCCGCGGCGCCCACGCGGGCGGCGAGGCCGGCCGGGTCGGGTGCGCCTTCCAGGCCCTGGCCATAGGCGCCGGCCGAGGCGGCGAGGTAGCCGTCGCCGGCGCAAACGGCTCGTTTCGCCGAGGACGCGCCGCCTGCGCCATACTGGCCGGCCGGCGCCCCGAAAACGCGCGTGGTCGCCTGGCGCAGCGCCGCCCCTGTCAAACCGTGCGCCGCCGCCGCGAGCGGGTTCCAATCGGTGGCCTCATCGCGTTCGGCGACCGCCCGCACCAGGCTGTCGAACAGCGCCACCTGGCCCGCGAACGCATCGCGGAACAGGCCGGAGATGCGCAGCGTCACGTCCACGCGCGGCCGGTCGAGCAGGGCGACCGGCAGCACCTCGAACCCGCTTACACGGGCCGATCCCGCGTCCCAGGTCGGCCGGGCGCCGAGCAGCACGAAGGCGAGCGCCAGGTCCTCGCCCCCGGTGCGCATGCTGGCGCTGCCCCAAACGTCGATGACCAGGCTGCGCGGCCACTCGCCATGGTCTTGCAGGTGGCGGCGCAATAGCTCGGCCGCGGCCCGCTCGGCGAGCGCCACGGCGGAGCGGGTGGGCACGCCGCGCGGGTCGACAGTGGCGAGGTTGCGCCCGGTCGGCAGCACATCCGCCCGGCCGCGGGTCGGCGCGCCCGCCGGGCCAGGCTCCACGAAACGCCCGTCCAGCGCCGCCAGCAATGCCGCGCGCTCGGCTGCTGGCGAGGCGTCGAGACCCGCAGCATCCGCCTTGGGGTCCGACCGGCGCAGCGCGTCCAGCATGCGGTCGCGTTGCGGCGGCGGACGGCCATAGACGTGCAGGCCGTCCCGGAGCTGCAAATCTTTCACGTCACACAGGTAGGCATCGAGGCGAGCCAGCGCGTCCTCCTCCGCGGTGTCCCGCGCCACGCCGCTCTCGGCCAGCAGCCCGGCGGCGTCCGCGCGCTCCAGGATTTCCCGCCGCAGCAGCACGCCGCGCCGGCGGTCCAAACCGTCCGCAGCGGCATACTCGTCGATCAGGCGCTCAAGCGCTATGGCGTCCCCGTGCGCAGCGGCAGCGGCGAGCGGCGGCGTCAGGTGCCCGATGGTGACGGCGCCGAGGCGGCGCTTGGCGGCGGCGGCCTCGCCGGGGTTGTTCACAATGAATGGGTAGACGACCGGAACGCCGCCGGCCAGGGCGCGCGGCAGGCAGGAGGGCGACAGCGCAGCCGCCTTGCCGGGCAGCCACTCCAGCGAGCCATGGGCGCCCAAATGCAAGATGGCGTGGACGTGCCGCAGCCAGAGATAGAAGGCAACGTAGCCATGGCAGGGCACTTGGTCAGGGTCGTGGTACGACGCGCGCCGGGCCGCGCCAAGCGTTGCGTCCGGGTCCGCGCCGCCCCGGTCGGGCTGGATCGCGACGGTCATGTTGCCGAGGCGCAGGTGCTGGAGGGTGAAGTCGCCCCGCGGATCGCCCCAGGCAGCGCAGACGCTGGCCTGCACGGGGTCCGGCAAGGTGGCGAACAAGCGGCGGTACTCGGCAAGCGACAGCATCGGCGTGGGCGGCGCATGGCACAGCGCGTCCACCAGAGCGGTTTGCGCCGGCAGCTCGCCCGTCGCGAACCCGGCGTCGCGCAGGTCGTGCAGGATCGCGTGCAGGCTGGCGAAGCTGTCCAGGCCAACAGCATGGCCGCGCTGCCCGCCGACGCCGGGGTAGTCCGACAGCACGACAGCAACCCGCCGCTCCGCACGCGGGGTTTGGGCCAGGCGCACCCAGCCCGTCGCACGGTCGGCCGCCAGCGCGATGCCGTCCGGGTCGGGGCGATGCACGACGCGGGCGTATTGCAGCGCCGCCTGCGCCGCCTGCGCCGGCTCCGCGTTCTTGAACGAGATCGCGCCGGTCAGCAGCCGGCCATCAAGCTCAGGCAGCACGACCTGCATGGCGAGGTCGGCCGGCGACAGGCCGCGCGGGGACGCCTGCCACGCCGCCCGCGACGACCCGGCCAGCACGAGCTGCAACACGGGCACGCCCGGCGCGTCGAGCGGCGAACCCGCGTTCCCCTGCCGGGCGCTGAACCCGGTGGCGTTCAGCACCACCGCCGGGCGCCAGGCACGCAACGTCGTTGCCGCATAGGCGGCGCTGTCCGGTGCTTTAAGACTAGGGACGTAGAGGACGCCAACCGCCAGGCCACGCGCGCGGAGGGCGGCCACCAACGCCTCAATCGGAGCGATGTCGGCGGATAGCAGATGCGAGCGGTAGAGCACGACTGCGGCCAGCGGGCAGTCCTCGATCAGGTCCAGCGCATGGACGCCGTGCTGCGGCACCGGCTCGGCGGCGTCATGCGTATCGGCGCACAGGCCGGCGAGATGCGCCGCAAGCCGCAACGCACGGGCCATATTGGCCGGGCCGCCATGGCGGAAACAAGCATCAAGCCGCGCGAGCGCAGCCGGCGCGATGGTCGATAGCGCCGCGAGCCGCGGGTCGGGCAGCCCATCGCCGGGTAGCACGGCCAGCGCGATGCCACGGTCCCGGCACAGCGCCGCGACCTCCTCGACGCCGTAGCGCCAGTAGTCGAGTCCGCCCAGCAACCGAACCACGATGCAGCGCGCATAAGTCAGCACCTGCTCGGCATACAGGTCCACCGACATCGGATGCCGCAGCCGCCCGAGGCTCGCCAGCCGCAGCCCCGGCGCACCCGGGGCCGCGCCAAGCGTTGCGTCCGGCATCGCCTGCCACGCGCCCGCCAGAGCGCCAAGGTCCGCATCCGAGAACGACAGCACGACAAGGTCCGCGGCGGTTTGGCCGAGGTCGCAGGCGGCCTCGTCCTCATCCAGCGTGCGGGTTTCGCGGACCAGCAGGTGCATGGCGTCAGCCAGCCATGCCGGCGGCGATGGCGGCGCGGTCGAGGCCGGTCTCGCCGATGACGACGAGGTGGCCCAGCCGGGCCTCGTCCGGCGCCCAGGCGCGGTCGAACTCCTGGCGGAACCGGCCGCCGACGCCTTGGATGGCAAGGCGCAGCGGCTTGCCCCGGACCGCGGCGAACCCCTTGATGCGCAATATTTTATGCGCCTCGGCAATGTTTTTCAGCCGGCCGATCAGCGCGTCGGGGGCGTCGGTTTCGGGGATCGCCACGACGAAACTCTCGAAGTCGTCGTGCTCGTGCGCGCCGTCCTCGGCGTCATGGTGGGACGGGCGCGCCGCAAGGTCGTTCTCCGCCGCGGCGTGCAGGCCCAACAGCACCGCCGGATCGACCCGACCCTCATGCGCCGCCACCGTCCGCACCGCGCGCGGCAACCCAGCGGCGACCATCGCCCGCACCTGCGCCAGCGTGTCGGCGTCGAGCAGGTCGGCCTTGTTCAGCACCACGAGGTCAGCCGACTGAAGTTGGTCCTCGAACACTTCTGCCAGTGGGTTGTCGTGGTCGAGGCCGGGGTCGGCCAGGCGCTGCGCGGCGACAGCGGCCGGGTCGTCGGCAAAGCGGCCGGCGGCGACTGCGGGGCCGTCCACCACGGCGACCACGCCGTCCACCGTGACGCGGGAGCGGATGCTGGGCCAGCCAAACGCTTTCAGCAGCGGCTTTGGCAGCGCCAGGCCAGAGGTCTCGATTATGATGTGCTCCGGCGGGTCGGCGCGGTTCAGCAGCGCCTCCATGGCCGGCAGGAACTCGTCGGCGACGGTGCAGCACAGGCAGCCGTTTGCCAATTCGACGATATCGGCCTCCTCGCAGGCGGGGATGCCGCAGCCGCGCAGCAGGTCCGCGTCGACGCCGACCGAGCCGAACTCGTTGACGATGATGGCCAGGCGCCGACCACCGGCGTGCTCGATCAGGTGGCGGAGCAGCGTTGTCTTGCCGGCGCCGAGGAAGCCGGTGATGACCGTCGCGGGAATCTTACCCGTGACGACCGTCGCCGGGATTTTCCGAGTGTTCATGCAGCACGCTCTTGGGTGAGGTCCGGCATCCGGCCCAGCACGACGCCGGCAAGCGACGCCGGGCGGCGGGACGGCAGCACCGTGCCGGTGTTGGAGCGCGCGTAAGTGTCGGCGTAGCTCAGCAGGTCCGCCGCCATGCCGGGTTCGAGCCGGCCGAGCAGATAGGTCCACTTGCCCGGCGCCGAGATCGCCGCAGCGCAGCCGCGCTCGCAACTGGACAGGCAGACCACCTCTTTCAGGGCGACGGCGGGCGCCTGCGCGTCGAGCAGGGCCGCGACCGCGTCGAGCATGATTTGGCCCGGCCGTGGATCGCTGTCAGCCAGCTTTTGACCCGCGCGGCAAGTCGTGCAGACGTGGAGCGTGGGAATTTGTTCAGTCAAGGCAGCCTCCGGTGCGTTCTGGCAGAGCACGGGGTGCCGAGCGCCTGCGGGGACATGACTCCGCAGGTCGACGCCAATGGGACTTCCATCAGCCATCGCCGCCGCCGAGGCACCCCGCCCGGCCGCGCGTCGTAGTTAGGTGCGCAGCCTTCGGCCGCTTACCTCAGCGATGGCAGGTCTCCTGGCTCGCGGATCTGGTCCCAATTGGGACCGCGCTATTCGCCTGCCTTCCCAGGGGTTCTTGTCCAGTGGCACGCGACGAACAGCTCACCGCCTACAGTTGCGGGGGCAGCCACGGCATTGCACCGCGTTCCCTTTTAACCCGCCCACCGGAAAGCGCCGGGTGGCGGGACCATCCGTTGTGCAGTATGTCCCAAGCCTTGTCCTGTCAATCAAATGCTCTGGCAAATGCTCTGGCCTTCCCCCAATTGACCCTCGTGCTGGGTGGCGCACGGTCGGGCAAAAGCTGTTTCGCCGAGGTTTTGGTGACGCGCTTTCCCGCTCCTTGGGTGTATATCGCGACGGCGCAGGCGTTCGATGACGAGATGCAGGCGCGGATCGCCGAGCACCGGGCGCGGCGCGCAACGGGATGGCGCACGACAGAGGCGCCAACCGATCTCCCAGCCGCGCTGCGGGATGCCGGCAATGCGCCGGTGCTGGTCGACTGCCTGACGCTTTGGCTCACCAACCTGATACTGGGCGACGCGGACCTGGAGGCTGCGGCGGCAGCGCTGGACGCTGCCTTGGAACGGACTGCCCCGACAGTGCTGGTGTCGAACGAGGTGGGGTTGGGCATCGTGCCCGACAACGCGCTCGCCCGGCGGTTCCGCGACGAGGCGGGGCGGCTGCACCAGCGTATTGCGGCGCGTGCGGGCCGGGTGGTGCTCATGGTGGCGGGGCTGCCGCTGTTCGTGAAAGGAGCGCAGGAATGAGTGACGCGGAGCGCCACGCCGCCAAAATGGCCAAGCGCAAGGCCGTGCAGGACGCCGAGGTCGCGGGCAAGACGTTGGAAAAGGGCCTGCTGATGGTCCACACCGGCCCAGGCAAGGGCAAGAGCACCGCCGCGTTCGGATTGCTGCTGCGCATGGTCGGGCGCGGGCGGCGCGTGGGGGTGGTGCAGTTCATCAAGGGCGCCTGGAGCACCGGGGAGCGCGGTGCCCTGGCCCGGTTCGACGATCTGGTCGAGTGGCACACCATGGGCGAGGGCTTCACTTGGGAAACCGGGGACCGCGACCGCGACATCGCCGCGTGCCGCCGCGCTTGGGACCAGGCGATGGCGATGATGCAGCAGCCGGGCCTGTCGCTGCTGGTGCTGGACGAGCTGAACATCGCGTTGCGCTACAACTACCTGGCCGAGGCGGAGGTGCTCGCGGCGTTGGCGGCACGGCCGGCGGGGCTGCACGTCGTCGTCACCGGCCGCAACGCCCGCCCGTCCCTGATCGCCGCCGCCGACCTCGTGACCGAGATGACATTGGTAAAGCACCACTTCGCGGCTGGGGTGAAGGCACAGGAGGGCATCGAGTTCTGACGGCATCACCATGGTAGCGCGGGCGATCATGCTACAGGGCACCGGGTCGAGCGTCGGCAAGTCGCTGCTGGTGGCCGGGCTGGCGCGGGCGTGCCTGCGTCGCGGCATCGCCGTGCGGCCGTTCAAGCCGCAGAACATGTCGAACAACGCCGCCGTGACGCCGGGCGGCGGCGAGATCGGCCGGGCGCAGGCGTTGCAGGCTCGGGCGGCCGGCGTGCTCCCGTCGGTCCATATGAACCCCGTGCTGCTGAAGCCGCAGAGCGAGACCGGGTCGCAGGTTGTCGTGCAGGGCCGCGTCCACGCCACCGCCCGCGCCCGCGAGTACCAGGCGATGAAGCCGGCCCTCATGCCCTTCGTGCTCGACAGTTTTTCCCGACTGGCCGCCGAGTGCGACCTGGTGCTGGTGGAGGGCGCCGGCAGTGCGTCGGAGGTCAACCTGCGCGCCAGCGACATTGCCAACATGGGGTTCGCCCGCGCCACCTCGACGCCCGTGGTGGTGGTCGGCGACATCGACCGCGGCGGGGTCATCGCGAGCCTCGTCGGCACCCACGCCGTGCTGGACCCGGCGGACGCCCGCATGGTCCGCGGCTTTATCGTCAACCGGATGCGCGGCGACCTCAGCCTGTTCGACGCCGGCATGGCGCTCATCGCCGCGCGGACCGGCTGGGCGGCGCTCGGGCTGGTGCCGCACTTCGCCGGGGCCGCCCGGCTGCCGGCGGAGGACGCGGCGGACCTGGGCCAAGGCGAGCGGCGTCCAGGCGCCAAGCTGCGGATCGCCGTCCCCGTGCTGCCGCGCATCGCCAACTTCGACGACCTGGACCCGCTGGGCGCCGAGCCGGACGTGGACCTGGCGCTGGTTCCGCTCGGCACGCCGCTGCCGGTTTGCGACCTGGTGATCCTGCCGGGGTCGAAGGCGACGGTTGCCGACCTCGCGGACCTTCGGGCGACGGGATGGGACATCGACCTGTTGGCGCACCACCGGCGCGGCGGGCGGATTTTTGGGCTGTGCGGCGGATACCAGATGCTCGGCCGGTGGATCGACGACCCCACGGGGATTGAGGGGCCGCCGGGCCGGGTCGAGGGACTTGGGTTGCTGGATGTCGAGACCGTGCTGAGCCCTGGAAAGCGGCTGGCAGCGGCGGCGGGCCATTCTGCTGACGGCACAGGCTTCCGCGGCTACGAGATGCACATGGGCCGCACCACCGGCCCGGCCACCGCCCGTCCGTTGCTGCACCTGGCGGATGGACGCCCGGATGGAGCCTGCTCGCCGAATGGTTTGGTGCTGGGCACCTACGTGCACGGCCTGTTTGCCGACGACGCGCAGCGTGGCGCGTGGCTGCGGCGCTGGGGCGCAGCACCTTCGGCCCACCGCCATGACGAAGCCGTCGAACAGGCGCTGGACCAGCTCGCGCAGCACCTGGAGCGGCATGTCGACGTGGACCGGCTGCTCAGCCTCGCAGCGTAGCGGCCCATAGCAGCAGCGCCGCCGCGGCCTGCAACGCGCAGGCCGTGCGGTAAAGCGCCAGCGCCCGGTCGAGGTCGCGGGGTTCGGCGCCGGCCCGGCCCTCGCCCATCCAGGCATCGTCCACCCGCACGTTGCCGTACCAACGCGGCCCGGCGAGCCGCAGGCCGAGCGCCCCGGCCATCGCGGCCTCGGGCCAGCCCGCGTTCGGCGAGCGGTGCCGCCCGGCATTGCGCCAGACCGCCCGCAGCGCGCCGCGTGCCGATGCGCCAGGGTGCAGGGATGCGGCCAGCACGAGCCAAGCGGCGGCGAGCCGGGAGGCCGGAAGGTTGATCAAGTCGTCCAGCCGGGCCGACGCCCAGCCGAACGCGCGGTGCCGAGGCGTCAGGTGCCCGATCATGCTGTCGGCGGTGTTGACGGCTTTGTAGGCGGCGATCCCCGGCAGGCCGAGCAGCGCGCACCAGAGCGCCGGGGCGACGACGCCATCGGAGAAGTTCTCGGCCAGGCTCTCGATGGCGGCGCGCAGCACGGCGGCCTCGTCCAACGTCTCGGGATTGCGCCCGACGATATGGGCGACGGCGGCGCGGCCGGCGGGCAGGCCGCCTTGACGCAGGGCTTTTCCCACTGCGGCGACAAAGCTCCACAAGCTCCGCTGCGCCAGGAGCGTGCTGGCGGCAGCGGCGGCCAGCAGCAGCGACAACGTTGGGGGCAAAGCGGCGAAGAGCGCAGCCTGCATAGCCGCAGCGGTCCCCATGCTGACGGCAAGCAGCAAGAATACGGCAGCCACGCCCCTGCGTCGGCGTGCGGCATTGTCCAACGTGTCCCGGTTCCAGGCCCGGTCGAGCCGGCTGATGAGCGCGCCCACCCAAATCACGGGATGCCCAATGGCACGGACCCACGCTTCGGGGTATCCCGTGGCCGCCTCCAAAACCAGGGCGCAGGCGATCAGGCCCAGGTTAGATGGGGAGGGCACCGGGCAGGAGCTAGCATGGCGGACGGGGATTTGGCGATTGCGCATGGCGGCGGGCTGATCGCCGCGCGGGCGCGCTTCCCAGGTGCGCCGGAGCCATGGATCGACCTTTCGACCGGGATCAACGCCGTGCCCTATCCGGTCCCGCCTTTGTCGCCTGCGGCATACCACCGCTTGCCGGAGCCTGAGCAGGTGCGGCGGCTGGAGATGGCCGCCGCCCGCGCGTATGGCGCCGCCGATCCCGCCATGGTCGCCGCAGCGCCCGGCACGCAAATCCTGATCAGCCTGCTGCCACGCTTGCTGCCGTGCGCCAGCGTCGCCATTGTCGGCCCGACCTACGCCGAACACGCGGCGTCGTGGGCGGCGTGCGGCAGCGCGGTTCGGATCGTCGACGACATCCAAGCCATCGGCGCGGAACGCGGCGTGGTGCTATGCAACCCCAACAACCCCGATGGACGGCGCTTTCGGGACGCCGACTTGGTGCAACTGGCCGGGCGGCTCGACCTTCTGGTGGTGGACGAGGCGTTTGCCGACCTGGAGGAGCCTGGCCTCAGCCTTGCGCCCATGCTGCCGGGCAACGCGGTCGTGCTGCGGTCGTTTGGCAAAACCTACGGCTTGGCGGGGCTGCGCCTTGGGTTTGCGGTCGCGGCGCCAGCGTTGGCCCGGATGATCCGCGCGGCGCTGGGGCCATGGGCAGTGAGCGGGGCCGCGGTCGAGATCGGCACGGCGGCGCTCGCGAACACCGCTTGGCTTGCCGGTGCGCGCCGGCGCCTGACGCATGACGTGCCGCGGCTCGATGCCATGCTGGCAAAAGCGGCAATGCGGGTGGTCGGCGGAACAAAGCTGTACCGCCTGGCGCACACGCCCGACGCGATGGCGACGTTCAACCGGCTCGGGCGTGCCGGCATCTTAGCGCGCCGGTTCGAGGCGGAGCCGGCCTGGCTGCGGCTCGGCATCCCCGGCGGCGAATGGGACCGCATCGAAGCCGCGCTGACCCGGCCGGCCTCTTGACTGGGACCAGCCGGCGCTGGGCCTCAGCGCTCGGACATGCTCGTGATGATGCGGTCGACCATGCCGTAGGCGATCGCCTCCTCGGCGCTCATCCAGTAGTTGCGGTCGGTGTCGCGCACCACCCGCTCCATGCTCTGCCCGGTCTCATGCGCGATGATGCGGTTGATCCGCTCGCGCATCTTGATGATCTCCCGCGCCTCGATGTCGATGTCGGTCGCCGGGCCGCGCACGCCGCCCATCGGCTGGTGCAGCAGGAAGCGCGTGTTGGGCAGGCACAGCCGCCGCTCCTTCGCGCCGGCCAGGAAGATCAACGCCCCGGCGCTGGCAACCCAGCCGGTGCCGATCACCCGCACCGGGGCCACGGTGTCGACAAAGCGGATCATGTCGTGGATGGTGTCGCCGCTCTCGACGTGGCCGCCGGGCGAGTTCACGTAGACGTCGATCGGCTTCGACGAGTCGCTCGCCAACGCCAGCAGCCGCCCGGTCACGTCGCGGGCCACCTTGTCGTTGATGGCGCCGAACACGAGCACCTTGCGCGTGTTGAACAGCCGGGTCTCAAGCTCGTTGATCGGCGACGACAGCGTCTTGTTGTCGTCGGGTTCCCGCTGGTCGGGGCCCTGCGGCTCCGGGACTTCGGGGTCTTCGTCGTCGGCGCGGGGCGCGGTGCGGTTGGAATATGCCAAGGTGAGCTCCTAGGGTGGATGGGGCTTATATAGGTTGCGGAGCCGCTGCGGCCAACGCAAGCTAGCCAAACGCCCGGACCCGGATCGTGCCGTCGATCGCGCACAGCCCCGCCATCACCGCCTCATGGACATCCAGCCGGCGGTCCACGTCGACCATGACGTAGCCCAGCCCGCCGTCGGTTTGCAGCAACTGCGACGACACGTTCAGCTCGCGCCGGCTGAACAGGGCGTTGATCTGGCCGAGCACGCCGGGCACGTTGCGGTGGACATGCAGGTAGCGCGCCTGGCCCGGCACCCGCGGCTGCTCGACGTGCGGGAAGTTCACCGCGCCGCCGGTCGAGCCGGAGTCGAGGAAATCCAGCAGCTTGAGCGCGACCTCCTCGCCGATGCGCTCCTGCGCCTCCTCGGTCGAGCCGCCGATGTGCGGGGTCAGGATCACGTTGGGCAGGCCCTGCAACGGGGAGGCGAACGCCTCGCCGGCCGACTTCGGCTCGGTCGGGAACACGTCCACCGCGGCGCCGGCCAAATGCCCGGATTGCAGCGCCGCCGCCAGCGCGTCGATGTCCACCACCCGGCCGCGGGAGTTGTTGATGAGGTAGGCGCCGCGGCGCATCGTGGCGATCTCGTCCGCGCCGATCATGCCGCGGGTTGCCGGGGTGTCGGGCACGTGCAGGCTCACGACGTCGCTGCCGTGCAGCAGGGCCTGCAAGGTGGCGACCGACTCGGTGTTGCCGTGGCGCAGCTTGTTGGTGCGGTCGAAGTAGATCACCCGCATGCCCATCGCCTCCGCAAGGGTCGAGAGCTGGCTGCCGATGTTGCCGTAGCCGACGATGCCGAGCACCTTGCCGCGCACCTCGAAGCTGCCGGTGGCCGACTTGTCCCAGCCGCCGCGGTGCGCCTCGGCTGAGCGCGGGGTGATGCGGCGGAGCAGCATCACGATTTCGCCGATGGTCAGCTCGGCGACGCTGCGGGTGTTGCTGAATGGCGCGTTGAACACGGGGATGCCGAGGCTGCGCGCCGCTTGCAGCTCCACTTGGTCGGTGCCGATGCAGAAGCAGCCGACGGTCATCAGCGGCCCGACGCCGGCCAGCACGTCCGCCGAAAGCTGCGTCCGGCTGCGTATGCCCACCGCATGCGCCCCGCGCACGGCCTCGATCAGGGCCTGTCCCTCCAGCGCCTTGGTGTAGTGCCGCACGTCGGTGTAGCCCGCCGCGTCGAACAGGGCGACGGCGCTGGCGCTGATGCCCTCCAGCAGCACGATGCGGGTCTCCTCGCGGCTGAAGGGGGCGTTGGGTTGCAAGGCGGGCATGGTGTTTGATCCTTTGTGGCGCGCTCCGCAGGGTCTGAGGGGCAACCGAACGGAAAACCTATGTAGGGGGTGGTTTGCCGGTTCGTCCCTGTAGTAGGTTGGGTTTGGGCGCTGAATCGAGCTTCCGGCAGCTTGCGACGCCGGAAGAATTGGACCTGATCGCTGATGCAGACCTGGGCGGCTAGGTCAAATCGCAGAGGCCGTCGCAAGCCGCCGCTGTTCTGCGACAGACTTCTACAGCGCCGAGAACGCCTGAGTTTACCGGGTTTATGCTCTCGTCGAAGAAGTCCGCAGATATGCGGCGGGCATGGAGGTTAGGGGATCACGTCGCTGTCGGTGAACAGGGCCTGATAAAGTGTTGCCTCCGTTGCTCCGTCAGCGCGGTTCATCGCAATCGTCCGCGTTACGGTGTCGCGGTTCAGCAACTGGAAGCCTGCACGCTCAACAGTTGTCGCAATCAAGGCCGCCAAAGGCGTCGGCGCCTTGTCAGGCCGGGTCACCCAGCAATACCGTCCATCGCCGTCCTGATGGAGGAGTGCTGCGAACGGGCCGACCCCGGACAGCATCAACCCAACCTCGTTCCCGCCTTGACCCGCCGCGAGATGGGTCGCAACGTCGTCGTTCTGATCGGTGGTCTCGGTGATCTCAACGCCCTTGGCCCGGAGGTCCTCCACCAGTTACCGGTGTATGGAACTCTCCATCGTGGCGTAAGCCTTGCGGAAATTGGGCGCGGCGAGGTCGCCATAGCAGGCTGTCAGCGCCGCCCTGATTGACTGGAACGTGGCATCGCCCGGCGCATCGTGTTCAACTTGGCTCATAGCCTGTTTGCTACGACCCAGGGGTAAATAGGAACAGGAGCTTGCGGGTTGCGCGGGGGAGAGTTCAACTGGGGCGGCGCATAGCCCTGTACCGGGGTCACACCTCCTGTGCTTTCACGGTAAAGTCGGCGTTACGATAAGCGTTGGCGTAGCTCCGTGCCAGGGAACCTAGGCCCACCTCGATCTTGGGCCACAGGCCTTCGACTGCCTCGGCGCGGTGGATCAATCCTTCGATGAACCCCGTCGCGACCGCCGTCCCGACGTCGCTGTCGTCGGATGCCAGCCCTTGCTCGATCAGGTCCGAAAGGCGTCTCCACTCCTCCGGACCGATAGTGTCATACTGCTTGGCGATCTCACCACCGAAGTGGCCCAGCAAGGATATCGGCAGAGGCTCCTCCGGATCGCGGTACTCCTCCAGGTCGCGGCAGTTGTCGCGCAGGAACGCCGACTCAGACAACATTTGGTCGGCGAACCGCATCATGGATTCTTTGCTCATTTGCCGGCCAATAATTTCATTCGATAGGAGTCGACCAGGACAGCCAGGCTTCGAGAGACAAGACCACTATCACCGGATCAATCCAAATCCCACAAACAAACGAGAGAGCAACCTCGACGTGCATGGAAATCCTACCCCACGAGGCAGCAAACGATCCCACATCATCCCAGGAGAGTCGTCATGAAAGTTCCACTCGGTCTGACGCGCTTCAGCTTCCATGACTCCAACTTGATTGGAGCCTCTCACCACGGTTCGACGATCGTCCTCACCGTAGAGTACTTCAATGACGATGATGTGGAAGCCTCGGTGCTCGCGACGATCAGTGGCATCGAGACCATTCTGCGCGACAATGTCCCCATCCAGGATTTCACGATGGAAACGCCTGAAGGAGAGATTTATCGCCTTAAACAAGAAGGCCAAGAGGTATTTTTGATCGTATTTTGGGATGAATATTCGCCCAAGTCACGCACCATGCGTGCATACAGAATGCTTGGGTCAGATGTTCGGCTGCAAGCCGAACCGAGTTGATTTCCTCGCCACAGGCTCAGGCTGAAGCTCTCTTGAATAGCTTTTCCGTTTCATTGGCCCTCAGATCTTTTGTGTTGCCGTTGCCGGCCTCAGCGTTCGGCCTATATGTCTCGTCTATGACGCCTAAAAGCTTTGGGTCTGTTGTCGTGGGTCGCCCCATGTCGCGGCGGAGATCGTCCGGGTAGTTCTGAAACTCCGCCCGATTGGCTGCTGGTGGCGTCGAATTCCTTCCAGTCTCTGTTGCTCCCTCGATACCTCCTATTGGCGATCAGCTTCCGGGGAAAGGATGCCGACCATCTCCATGGCTTCGGCGAGCTTGCCGGCCGCCTGCCGGAGGTCGTCATGGCTTGTCGCCGTCGCGGCGCAGAAGAGTGCGCTGTGCAGGCTCCGGACAACAGGGGCGTCGGCGCAGCGCCCCAACCGTGCGGCAGCAGCGATATAGGCTTGCCTTCCGGCTGCGATGCGCGAAGAAGCCCTATGTCCCCAATCGTCGACCCCTCCCGCCCCACGCTGCGGTCACGCCTCGGCGCGCTGCGCACCCTGCCGCCGTTCCTCGCGCTGATTTGGCGCACCAGCCCCGGCCTCACCGCCAGCAGCCTGGCGCTGCGGCTCATCCGCGCGCTGCTGCCGGTCACGACATTGTTCGTGGGCAAGCTGATCATCGACGAGGTGGTCCACCTGTCGCAGCAGCCGGGGCACCCCACGGACGCCGCCGGCTGGTTCGCCAGCGGCCTGCTGCTGCGGCTCGCGCTGCTGATCGCGGCGGAGCTGGGGCTTGCGGTGTCGACGGACGTGCTGGGCCGGGTGGTGTCGCTGGTGGACGCCCTGCTGTCCGAGCGGTTCACCAATGCGTCCAGCATCCGGCTGATGCAGCACGCCGCGACGCTTGACCTGAAGAATTTCGAGGACAGCGAAATCCAGGACAAGCTCGACCGCGCCCGGCGGCAGATCGGCGGGCGCACCACGCTCATCAGCCAGATGTTCGGCCAGGCGCAAGATGTCGTGACCGTCGTCGGCTTCGCCGCCGGGCTTGCGGCCTATGCGCCGTGGCTGATCCTGCTGCTGCTGCTGGCGCTGATCCCCGCCTTCTTGGGCGAGGCGCACTTCAACGCCCAAGGCTATGCGCTGAGCTTCGCCCGCACGGCCGAGCGGCGCGAGCTCGACTATGTCCGGCTGACCGGCGCCAGCACGGACGCGGCGAAGGAGGTCAAAATCTTCGGCCTCAACGACTTCCTGATCGAGCGCTACCGGCAGCTTTCGGAGGCGATGCAGCAGGAGAACCGGCGGCTGGCTGTGCGCCGGGCCGGCTGGGGCGGGGCGCTGGCGGCGCTGGGAACGGTCGGCTACTACGTCGCCTACGCCTACCTTGCCTGGCGCACCTTGGGCGGCGGGTTCAGCATCGGCGACCTGACGTTCCTGGCCGGGTCGTTCCTGCGGCTGCGCGGGCTGTTGGAGGGGCTGCTGTCGGGCTTCTCCAACTTGGCGGGCCAGGCGCTCTATCTGGACGACCTTTTTTCATTCTTCGAGGTCGTGCCCGAAATCCAGTCCCCGGCGCACCCCCGCCCCTTCCCGGCCACAGTCGGCGCCGGCTTCGTGTTCGAGGGCGTGGGTTTCCGCTACCCCGGCACCGGGCGCTGGGCGGTCCGCAACCTCGATTTCACCCTGCACGCGGGCGAAACCTTGGCGCTGGTCGGCGAGAACGGCGCGGGCAAGACGACGTTGGTGAAACTGCTGGCGCGGCTTTACGACCCGGACGAGGGCCGCATCCTGCTCGATGGGCACGACATCCGGGAATACGACTTGGACCAGTTGCGCGGCAGCATGGGCGTGATTTTCCAGGATTTCGTGCGCTACTACCTGACCGCCGCCGACAACATCGCGGTCGGCCGCATCGAGGCGCGGGACGACCGCGGGCGCATCGAGGCGGCGGCCCGGCGCGGCCTGGCGGACGACATGATCGGCCGGCTGCCGCGCGGCTACGAGCAGATGATCGGCCGCTGGTTCCGCGGCGGGGTCGAGCTGTCGGGCGGCGAGTGGCAGAAGATCGCCATCGCCCGCGCCTACATGCGGGACGCGCGGGTGCTGATCCTGGACGAGCCGACGGCGGCGCTGGATGCGCGGTCCGAGTTCGAGGTGTTCCAGCGCTTCAAGGAGCTGCGCGCTGGGCGGACGGCGGTGCTGATCTCGCACCGGTTCAGCAGCGTGCGGATGGCGGACCGCATCTTGGTGATGGCGGGCGGCGAGATTGAGGCGTCCGGGACGCACGAGGCGTTGTTGGCGCAGCAGGGGCGGTATGCGGAGCTGTTCGAGTTGCAGGCGGCTGGGTATCGGTAGTGCAACGACACAGGCGGACAACTTACCCACCATGAGTTATGCGCTCGCATGGTTTTAGCGCCCACCCATATACCCTGTCTATATCGGTGCTTTAGATGGCGCAAAGAACCATAAAATCAGCCTCTCTGATAATGCGGATAGGGTTTCCGTCTGCGATGAGCTTCTCGGCTAAACAGTGTTGGCTCTTATTGGGTTCCGGGGTGGTGAGGCCGGGACCAGGAAGTTGGGCTGAAGGCATCTGGTGCGCGAGCAAGAGCGGGAGTAGCTGACCTGCTCGCGCGAGGAGCTT
>JAABUP010003006.1_pt1 | contig 30720 bp, 1 predicted proteins | sample 5559201 | NCBI WGS metagenome assembly JAABUP01 (sample SAMN10711887, study PRJNA513373) | rock metagenome | isolation source: Antarctica rocks | place: Antarctica | reverse complement strand
ACCTAGTATTACTTTTCTTTTAAAGTTATCCTTAAATAATTAATTTTATATTATTAATTTATATTACTATAAATAATATACCTAACTTAAAGAAAGTTCTATTTATAATAATAGGTTAAGCCGCTTATAAAGAAAATATTTATTAATTTTAAGATATTTCCTTATATTAGATATACTTAAATTATTAGTAGCTATTAGCTAGTTTAGAATTCTATTATACTTCTTATAAGTAATCTTTAATAATCCCTTAACTATTAAAGTAATTTAGATAAAGTTATTCTAAATATTAGCCTATCTACCTAATATAGTCTTTTTAATCTAGAGTAGATCCTTAATTTTAGTATTAAACTTTATTTTAATACTTTAATTAATAGTAGTTTACTACTATTATACTTTAAACTAGACTTTAATATACTAATTTTATATAATAAAATACTATTCTTTATTAGAATAAAGTCTAGGAAATCTTCCTTAATAATTTTAATAATATTTTAGAGAAGCGCTTTCTTTTCTTAAAAGGATTTATCTAATATACCCTATCTAACCTAACTTATAAATTAGCTAGGATAAAGACTACTAGATATAAAATTATTTATATTAAGATTATTAAATTTTAATTAAATAACTTTATTACTAAGGCCTATAAAACTTAATACTCTTAAAGGACTTAAAGGGACTAATATATTCTAGGTACTAATAGTAAGAGAATTAAGAGTAATATAAAATAATAATATAAACTATTATATTATATAAAATAATAAGTAATAAATATTAGATATAAAATAAATCTTAATAATATTAAAGTATTTAATTTTATCTTATAAGGAAATTATATTAGTCCTTTATTAATTTATTAGCGGCTTAGCTTCTTAGTAATACCTTAGCGAGTTAGGTTAGTTTAACCTAACTTATTAAGGTACTAAGGGCTTTTTAAGTTAATACTAGAAGTAGGTACTAAGTATTTAGGTTAGTACTTAAATAGGTACTAAGTATTCGGGTTAGTACTAATCTATAGTACTAAAACCCGACTTAACGGTTAGTCTAATTATATTAATAGCTTATATCTACTACTTATTAAAATATATTAATTCTATAATTCTAATTATTATTCTAGTTATTATTATATGTTAAAATGTGTAGTAGAATAGTTGATTAGGTTGCTAAGTCTAGATGCGTAAGAACTAAGTATAGATGCTAAGAGACTACTTAGTTATATATTACTAAGTATACTAGCGTCTTAGTAGGACCCTATATTTTAATACTCATACTTAAACTATCTATACCCCTAAAATTAAAGAATATTTTAAAAATAATCTAAAAATAACTATATTAAACTACTAAATATTAAAAATAACTATATTAAACTATAAATTCCACTTTTTATAAAAATACGGTTATTTAAGATTTTTATTTTAGGATAAAGCTATATACGGTAAAATCGTACTAAAATATTATTAGATATACTATAGGAGGGTAAATATTATTAATTATTAATATATTATTAGTTATCGCCGTCGTTATCTAGGCTTAATAGTACTTATAGTAGCTAGGTAAGTGGCTATAAGGCTCTACGTCGTCGTAGGGTCGCTGTTACTAGATCTTTAGGGTAGTTAGTCCCCGTAACTTAGTAATAGTTTAGGGTATCCTTAAGCTTGCTCCCGCTAGTAATAATACTCCTATTATATTAATAGACTTCCTTAAGGCTGAGTCCTTTATAGAATATAATAAATATCTCCTTATTAAGGGGTTTAGTAAGGCTATTAGCTAACTATTAGTTTATAGGAATATATTTAAGGTTAATAGTTCTAGCGGTAATTTACTCCCTTATCTAGTAATATTAGAGCTTAATATACTTAGAGTAAGTATAAAACTTAGGGTTCTTTATAAGGGTAATTACGCCTTAGTTATTACTATAGATAATTACCGTCTTAAGTACTTCCCCGGAATAGAGCTAGCTAAGGAGGTTCCTTAGCTATATAGCTTCTTTAGAGGCTTATATCTAGCCGATATATTCTACTTTATATAAGGAAAGGGCTATTATAACCTATTACTTAGAAGACTAGCTAAGGGCTACGCTACTAACATTAAAGATATAGCCTAAGGTTAACCTATAAGTATTATAGTTACCTACCTAGTTAGAGTTAATATACCTAATAAGGTCCTATAAGGAGCCTTAGAATATAAGTTAGAATTTAATTATAACGCGTAGATACTAAAAGATACGCTTAATAGCTAATTAATATAACTTATTAGGGTTAGTAGTATAGCGGCTAATAGCTAATACCGCGTAGGTAATATTAAGCTAAGTTCCTAGTATAATATATATAAGAGATCTTATAGCCTTTTAATAGTTCTTCTTAAATATAGGGTTTACTTTATACTTTTTATTAGCCTTTTCTAGGTAAGTACTAATTTCTATTAGCGTAGTAACTTACTTATACTCTTATATATTAAAGTCCTATAATACCTTCTTAATATAGGCTACCTAACCTAGTCGTAGTATTCGCTATTAGCGGTCTTAAGTAATTATTATACTAAGGTAGTAGGTATATAAACTTAAATCTATTATCTTAAATTAGTTATTTAAGGCATCTTTAATCTACTAAATAGCCTACTTATTTAGACCTATAATTAAGATATTATCTACGTAGAGAGCTACTAAGGTCCCTTCCTTAGGGTTAATAAAGATACTTAAGTCAGCGAATAGTAGTATAAGGCCTAATTCCTTTATAAAGTTAGTAAAGGTATAGTACTATACTTATAATAACTACTTAAGTCTATAGAGAGCCTTATAGAGCTAATAGACCCCTTTTCCTTACTTATAGCCCGTAGGTTAGTTAATATAGATTTCCTTATTAATATTATTATAAAGGAAGGCCGTCTTAACGTCTATTTACTCTAAGTCCTAGTCTATAATAGCTACTAGAGTAAAGATAGCCTTATAACTTATAGGTTTTACTACTAAGGCGAAAGTCTTATTATAGTTAATACCTTTATACTATTTAAACTTATAAATAACCTAGTATACCTTATAATATATAACCTATCCCTAAGGGCTACGCTTTAAGGTATAAACCTATTTACCTCCTAAGGTATACTTACCTATAGGTAGATTAATAACCTTCTAGGTATTATTTTCTTATAGGGATTTAACTTTATTATCTATCCTAAGGCTCTATTAGATACTATAACTATCCTCTATTACCTATTAATAGGTCTTTAACTTAAATAGTTTAATTCTATTAGTACGTCGGCAATTTCTGAAAACCCGGAGGGGTACCTGGGGCCGGCCCCGGGCCCCTAGGGCCGTGGTTTGAGAAAGCTTGCCCTAGGGCGGTAGGGGTAGACACGAGTCCGCCTAGGGCCGATTTAGGTACCCTAATTACTATACTTTCGGCCTATAGCTATAATTCTATACTAGGGACTATTAAAGGCGTGCTTAATATTATTAATAATCCTCTAATCTATATTAAAAAGGTTATTAGTACGAGTAAGGTGCGTTATATTATATTTATATTATAAGGATACTATATTAAGAGTACGCTAATAGTAATATATTAATTATATGATATAATAACTAATTATACTATTAGTTATATAGCTATATAAAGCGCTAGATATAAAGAATATTAAAATTATAAGATATATAAGATATATAAGATATATAATATATACTAGACCTCCTAAATATATAAGATATATGAGATAAACTAGATATATAAGATATACTAGGTATACTAGATATACTAGGTATACTAGATATACTAGATAAACTATATTTCCTTTATATACTTACTACCTAATTATTACTCTTATCTATTTAACTAATAGATAATTTAAGACTAATAAGTACTATATACTTATTTCTATCTACCCTAGTTTAAAAGAGGGTATAATCGTCCTCTATTACTAGCCGGTATTCTTAATAGTTATCGCTACTAAAGGAATACTAATATATTTAAGTCTCGTCTAGATTAATCTACTTATAGAATTTATCTTATAATAGTTAATACGTTAACTTATAACTCTGCCCCTCTAGTAAGACTATCTTATAGGATCTTCTATTACCTTCTCTATAACTAGCCTTAATACTATTATCTAGCACTAACTAAGTTAAGTATAAGTTACTAGTATTCTACTTAAATAGATATACTTACTAATACTCTACTATAATTCTACTCCGCTTTAGGAAGATTTATAGTCTAAGAGACTAGTATATTTATAAGAAGATTATTAGAACTAGTTCTATTACTTATACTATCTTTAATTACTCCTATCTTTATAAATATTATACTACGAGTTTAAGTTAAATATATAGGTAATAACGGGCCTTTATATACTATTTATTAATTAAATAGTAGTAGATCTTTAGGTAAAGGTTAGGTTTAATAACCGGAATTAGATAATATAATATCTCCCTTATAGGAATTATTATCCTTATTAAGTATATTATATAAGTTTCACCCGCTATTATAACTAGCTAGGAGTAAGCCCTAGCTAGTATCCTTATATATATTATATAGTAGATAGATTATATTATCTCTATTATTATCCGCGAGGGTTATACTTTTACTAACCCTATCTTATAAATACTCTATAACCTTCTCCTATCTATCTTTACCTTAGTTAAACTATATTAGTATATAAAGATTAAAGTTCTTTATAAGAAATATTAGTATTTAGTAAATTAGTATTAATTATAAAATACCTTTAATAATAGGGCCCTAATACGGGTAATCTATCTTCTTATTTAAAGATATATATTCCTTAATTATATAGTAGATTATTAAAAGTAGAAAGTAGATTATCCTAGGGCGGAATAGCTAGAAAAGGTGCCTTATAATTACTAGGAAGCCTAAACTAATAGATATCCTTTTATAGAGTACTTTAATAATTATACTAATAATAATATCGGCCTAGAACCTTATAACTATCTAGTAAATTAGATTAGCTTTAGTTCTATTTATCTACCTTCCTTAATATTAAACCTTTAGATTATCTATATTATAATATATAAAGACGTGTTTATTTAAAAGTTTTATAGTAAGTTTATAAGACTACTTAGTACTTAAGAAATAGTAATATAACCTAATTAAAGTTGTAATCCTAGGTATAATATAAGATTAAAATAAACTTATACTATTATAAAGCTATTATCGCGTTAATATCTTATTAATATATTAATAATTAGAAATATATTTCTCCCTACTAACCTTTCGCGCCTTATATACCTTTAGGATATTATTAATATCTAGTCTACGGTTATATTACTATCCTACCTTTTTAGTATAATACTTCTATACTTTAATTATTATATTACTAAAATTAGCTAGATTATATTTAGGCTAAGGTATATACTATTTACCGCTGCTACTAGTAAATACTAGTACTTATAAGTATAGTATAACCTTAGATAAGATAGCTTTATAACCTATTATAAAGATATTCTATATTCCTTCGCGGCGCCTTAGCTAACCTTATAAGAAATTATACCCTTACTCTTCTTTACCCTTAAGTACCCCTACTATTAGCTTATTATAATTATAAGGTAATCGCGGTCTTTAAGCTCTTAAGAGGTTCTTATTTAAGGATAGAGACGTAGTATTATAAGGGGATCTAATATAAGACGTATACTTTAAAGTAGATAATATTATATTAGGTCTTAGTTACTAGACTAGTTATAAAGCTAATATACTACCCTTTATATTAATAATAATATAAGCCGCTTCTATTAATATAGTAGATTAATATAGGAACTTATAATATAATATACCCTCTTTACCGGCTATATCCTAATAGGTTCCTTATCTAACTCTTCCTTATTAATAATATAATTATCTTATCTCCCTTATTTTAAGTTTAAATCTATTATATTTAGTAATAGCCTTTACTTTATAACTATTTAATTCTCTTAAACGCGGGATTTATTATTATTAACCTTACTATCGCGGTTAATATTATTAAGTATATTAGATAGATTATAAGCTCCGCTAGCCTACTTAAATAATTAGCTCCTACTATAAATAGGTATAATATTATAGGTATAGATGTTATATACGAGACTAGGAGCGGCTTAAACCTCTCCTACTTCTACCTACCCTTATTATAATAAGCCTCTAAGATATTATACTTTAATTAGGGCGAATAGTCATTAATTTAATAGGATAAGTATTTCTTATAGAAATAGGGGTACTAGAGAATAATAATATAGTAGGTAAATAAGTTTATAAAAGAATATTTAAGAAATAAAGAGATAGCTTATAATTAAAAGAAAAATAAGGGGTAGAGATCTAACTATATATTATATACTTTTTATATATTATTATTATTACTTTTAGGTTAGAATATATTAGATTTAGTAAAAACCCTATTTAGTATATAAATATACTAGTCTATTATATCTAGTATATCTAATAAGATCTAACGCGTAATTCTCGCGTTTTAATTATTTAAACCCCCTAGAAATTATTAGATATTTATTTAGAACTTATAATAAATATAATTACTTTAGATTACCTACTCTCTTATTACTATCTCTTATTATTTTAAAGCTTTACTCTTTTCTAGTATACTATCTCTCTAAATTAAAATGCTCAGCTTTAATTATTACACGTGATAGATAGTATAGAATAATACTTTTTACTTTATCTTAAATTATACCTCCTATCTAATATTCTCCCCTTTATAATAAGATAAATACCTAAATTAGAGGTAGATATTACGCTGTTAATAGTATCTTAGCTAGTCCCTCTTTCTCCTTAGTTACTATATATATAATAACCCTATAACTATTTATTTTAAGATATAAGTCTATTAGCTTATAGATTATTATAAATTATATATAGCTTAATACCTTAAGACTAATACTAACGTGGTAGTTAATAACGTAATAGAGGTAGTACTATACTAAGTAATTTCCTAGGGGGTAGAAGGTACTAGCGTACTTACTAATATTTATACCACTTATAATAAATAATTCTAGTCTACTTTAACGCGGATTAAACTACTTAAGGAGGAACTAGTCTCTTTATAAGTAGATAAGTATTATTAGCGAGAGAGAACCTATAAAGTATATTAAAATCTTAACTATACCTATTCTAAAGCTATAACTTAGGATTCTACTCCTAGTATAAATAGCCCTCCCTTTATCTATAGTAATATTATTAATAATACCCGATTAATCTATTAAAATACCTAGGATAGTTACTAGAGCTATATAACGGGAGGAGTAATAATAAGTTCCTCCATTTAATTATACTAACGTCTCTTAAAACCTAAGTTATTAGATAGTTAACTTTATATAAACTCTAACCTAGTTATCTACTACTATTATCCTCTTATTATTCTAACTATAGTCTTATAAACCTAATAGACGTAGAGCTATTACGGCCTTAGTCTTATTAGCCTTCTATTATTTATAGGATATCTTCCTCCGCTTCCTTAAACTTATAATTATAGATATCTTCGCTCTTTTAGACTTTTATATATATACTAGGGGTATAAAGGTTATATATAGGATAGTATTTATTATTATATTATATCTCTTAGGCTAATTCTAGCTATTATTATTTTCTATATATCTCATATAATTAGCGGGTTATAAAGTAGCGGATATAGGGGTTTATATTATTAATAGTAGCTTAATACTATATTATATAATAGAGCTTTTATATTAATTTAGCTTATACTTACTAGAGTCTAAATATTTATTAGTTACTATTAATTATCTTTAAGTAAAGCTTACTATTTAATAAGTTATTAACTATAAAAAGTAATTAGTTAAGCCTTAGTAAATATATTTTAGATAATATATATCTCTAGGATTAAGTATTTATATATTCTATTCCCCTAATTTATTTAGGCTTATAAAATATATAATCTTAGTTAATATTAAATTTAATATCTTTTTATAAGATTTATATAAATAAATTAAAGTATAGGTTATTTATAATAATCTTATTAGTAGCCTTATTAGATATAACTAGGTCTTAAGGCTTATATATCCTAATTTTCCCCCTATTCTTCTTATAATAGCTAATATTTATATTATTAAAGGTAATATTATATAATTAAAGCGTTAGTATTATTCCTCTTATAACTATTAATATAGTATTAACCTCGCTCTTATAATACCTTCTTTACTTTTTATTATTATTATATTTCTAGGCCTAGTATATTAAATACTCCTCTTTCTAAGCCGAATTAATATTACTAAAAACCTTATAGAACTATTATATAACTTTTATAAAGGCGGGTTATAGCTCCTTCTTTATAGTAATATTGTTAATTTTATCCCCTAGATTTTTATATATATTAATCTCCGCCTCTAGTATTATATATATTACCTTATATATCTTATTATTAATAGCGAGACTAGTATAAATCTAATTATTCGCCTAATAGTTAACCTTTAACTCCTTCTAGATCTATTCTTATAAGGTAGCTAGAGTAATTATAATATAGACTAGAGAGTATTATAAGCTAACCTCCTACTTTATAATATATCTATTTATATATATAATTCCTATTATAAAGTCCCTAATATAGACTTTATATAGTTAATTATTATTATAATAATCTATTTTAATTATAATATAAAGGTATTTAATCCTAGAGAGAAAGTAAGGGTAGGGTAGCGCTAGAAAAATTATATTTTATACGCGACTATAATACTAGTATATCTTATATATCTTATATATCTTATATATCTTATATATCTTATATATCTTATATAAGATCTTATAAATATTATATGTCTTATATATCTTATAACTCTTATTTATCTTATATATTATATATATCTCGTATATTATATATATCTTATATATTATATATATCTTATATCTTATATATATTTTATATCTTATATATATCTTATATCTTATATATATCTTATATATCTTATATATCTTATATATCTTATATATCTTATATATCTTATATATCTTATATATCTTATATATCTTATATATCTTATATATATTAATATCTCGCACGTCTTATATATCTTATATATTAGTCTTAGTATATTTATAAAAAGGTATATATAGTAGAATTTAAAGTATATATCTTAAAATAGCGACGTAGTTAATAATTATAAGGGTAGATAGCTTAGTAATATATATTACTATTTTAAACTTCCTAATCTAGACTAACTTTTATAAGTAGGGGGTTTAAGCTAGCGATATCTAATATTTATATTATAAGGGCCTAATAAACGCGTAGCTTTAATAGAATAGAGCTAAATAGAGAGGCTATATATACTACTTACTAGACCGACCTTATAACTAAATATTAAAGAGAGACCCGCCTTATTCCTCTTACTAACCGCCTCTTTTTAATAGTAGAAATTTATCGCCTACTTAATAAACCTAGGTACTAAGAACTAACTATTAATAGTAAGGTATTATAATAAGAAACCTCTACTATTTATAAGACTAAAGATACTTATTACTTAAGAAATACCTTCTAATCCTCCTAGTTAAACCTTAAGACTATATATACTATAATTAGTATAAACTAATATTAATTTAAACTTATAATTTAAGTATACCTTAGTACTTTAAGCCTAGAAGATTTTATATTAGCCCTTAATAGAGAAGGTTATTATTCTTTATTTCATAAACTCTTACTTATTATTATATAACGGCGATAATATAGTATATAATTATTATAAATAGCTTAGAGGTAGTATTAATATTAAAGATAAAGGGTATAGCTTTAATTTAACTTAATTATAACTCCCTTACTATTATAATAGTTTAGATTTTTATTATTACGTCCTAAGTTAGGGATATTTATATAAATTTTATAGTATTTCCCTATCTTTTAACTGGCCTATTAATAAGGTATATAACTTTTATAATTCCTAGAGAACCCGTCTACTATTTCTTTTATAACTTTATAGTAGGCGTCTTTAATATTATTATTAATAGTTTCTAAGATATTAGTATTTATAATTTAAAGATACCTTACTATTACTATTATAAGAAAGGCTACTTATAAAGGAGGTCTAATAAGACCCTAATAATAGCCTAATATAATAAACTTTATATTTTTTAACCCCTAGCCTTTATATTATAACTTCCTAATTTCCTCTAGAGGTACTCTTAAAATACTTATTTCCTTATAATTCTTAGGCTTATAATTAAAGCGCCTAATTATCCGTAGTATATCTAGCTACGTCCTTATCTCCTCTCTATTAAGGACCTTTAATAAGGTTAATAAGCTACGCTAATTAAGTAGTATTTTCTATAAGCTAAGCTTACTATTACTAGTTATAGGGTTAGTAAGGCGTATATTAAGCTTAAGAAATAATATAATAATAAAGTAAAGATCTTTACTAGATTAAAACCTAATATTATATAGGAGTCTAATATAATATAAGTTATTACTAAAGTCTATTATAAATTAAATCTTTTTAATAAGTACTATTATACGCCTTAGTATATAATAGCCTTCTTATACTATTAAGCGTATAATATTATTAATAACTACTTCTTAAAAGATAATTATATAAAGCTACTAAAAGCTAGGGGTAAAATATACTTTATTTAGATAAGTCTTATTAATTCGGCGAGCTAGATTATATATATAGAGACTTTTATAGTAATAGAAGATAAATATATTACTAGACTTATATACTTTTCTATACTATTAAGCCTTTATTATAGTAGTAAAACGGGTGTTAATAAGTATATAAAACCCCTTTAAAATAGTATAAAGGGAGATTAGGTCCTTAATATTAAGGTTCTTTATAATTTTAAGAGTTAGCTTAGGATAATTAAGGATAGTAATAAAAATATTAAATTAATTTATATCTACTTTATTTTCTAGTTATAAGATACCTAGTTAACTATTTATACGGCGTCTTCTTGCTAGTGATAAGAATATAGGAATATAAGTAGGAGATTTACTTACTTATTAGTTATATAGGAAGCCTTTATTAGGTAATATAATAATAGGGTTATTTATTTTAATTACGGGTTTAATATTAGTTAGTATAATAGTATCTAATAAATACTAATAGTACTTTATTAGGGTAGTAAAAGCCTTATTATCCTAACTAGTAGTTAATAGCTAAGAGATAGTCTTATTATTATCCCTTATAAAGACTATTACTTAGGAGTTATTATCCTCTCTAATAGAGTCTATAATTTAAGGAGTAGTATTAGTAGTTATAAGTTCCCTTACTTATAAACTATCTAGTATTAGATTAAGAATAGTACGTATATCTATAATTTAGATAAATAAAAAGGCCTATTAGTACGTATATTACCTATTAAGTTATAATCTAGGATTACCCTTTTAATTAATATAATTCTAATAGAACTACCCGCTAGGACCTTATTTAAAGTTCCTAATATACTATTTAACTATTTAAAAATAGATACTATATTATTTTAGGAGGTTTCACCTAAAGGATTTTTATAGGGAGGTAGGGCGGAATTAGGGTTATAGAGACGCGAGTCTAATTTAGTATACTATATATTAATTAATAAACTAAGCGGAAGATAGACTTAATAGGCTTACTTAATATATTTATAAGGTCTAGAGAGCTTATAATAGAGTACTTAGATAGTTATAATAGATAATAGTATATAAATAAAGATATATATTAAGATTTAGCCTATTTATACTCCTAGTAAAAGAGATATAAGTACTAAGGCTATTATATATCTTATATATCTCGCACGTCTTATATATCTTATATATCTTATATATCTTATATAAGATCTTATATATCTTATCTATCTTATATATTAAGTACTCGCACGTCTTATACGTCTTATACGCCTTATATATATCTTATACGTCTCGTATATCTTATATATCTTATATATCTTATATATCTTATATATCTTATATATCTTGTACGCCTTATATATTTTATATATTTTATATATATTATATATCTTACACGCCTTATATATCTTATATATCTTATATATCTTATATATCTTATATATCTTATACGCCTTATATATTTTATATATTTTATATATCTTATATATATTATATATCTTATATATCTTATATATCTTATATATCTTATATACCTTATTTATTTTATAGATCTTATATATATTATATATATTATATATCTTATATATCTTATATATCTTATATATATTATATATATCTCGCTAGTTTTATATATAATATCTTTTTAATTATATATTTTACCTATATCTCCTATATCTACTACTTTTATATATAATTAAATACTTATTAATAAAGCCTCTAATATAACTTAAATATCTTATACCCCGTATATTATTTAAGTAATTAATACCCTTTATTACTAGCCCTTAGAAGTTAATCCTATCACGCTTTTTTCTAGATATAATTTATAATTTAAGTCTCCTTCTTAATAAAATCCTTATTATATAAGTAGTTATATTAGTCTTAATTAATAAAATTAATAATATAACTAATATATAAGGTATTACTATATCCTAGTATTATATATATATTATAAATAATACTATCTAGAGTAAATAGGCGCTTATTAATTAGACCCTAGGGAGTTATAATTATAGCTATTTACTATTTCTCTACTTTAATTATACTATAAAAAGGGTTAATAGCACCCCTATTCTATATCTTAAGTAATTTAACTATTACTCTATTATATCTTAGGGGTTTACCCTTTCTATTATAATTCTTTATATCCTAAATAGTAATTAGGAGCTATAACTAACTTACTAGTTTCCCTCCTTAAGGGTACTAAATACTAGATTAATTAGTAATATTTAGATAATACTCTTAAACTTATATATAGTCTCGCCGCTAACGGCCTTTATTCTACTAATTAATAGAGTAATAATAGAATTCCTCTAATAATTAATCTAGATTAGCTATATTTTTACTAGATCTTTTCTAGGTCCTTAGTAACCTATAGATCTATATTAGGTAGCGAGAAATTTAAGAAGGGTTATCTTCCTATATATCGCCTACGTCTTATATAGACCTAGGGTTTACTACCTTTATACGCTTCTCCTAGATAAATATAATTAATATATATAGAAGATTTAAGACTTTATTTTTAATAGTAATAGTAGACGCTATATATTATAAGTTTAGATTATAATATAAATAATATAACTATCCCTACTCTTACTTATTTATCTTCTATCCTAGCTTACTTAGTAGTATAACGGCGCTAAGTTAATTAGTATACACCTTATTATTATAATTAACTTAACCTAGTAGGTAATTAAGGCTATATTTCTTAATATTAGCTATTATAAGAATATTAAGCTCTTAAGTATTATATTAAAGTAGTTACCTCTTAATATACTTCTATTTATTTATTTACTAAAACGGGCGTTTAACTATCTTAATATAGGCTACCTCGCCTATTTTAGTTATTATATTAGGTAGGCTATTATATTCGCGTATATAATAGGCGTAATAGCTTAGTATATATATCTTTAAAAAGTTAAAATAGTAACTATTATAATAGGGTTATAAATAATCCTTTACTTAATTAAATACCTTTAAATAATAGTCTAAGTAGGCTATTATATCTTATATATAAGAGATATATTAAACTACTATTATAAAATCTACTAATACTTTAATAGTAAGTATAATACCTAGCTACTTCTTATCTAGTAATAGAATTATTATAGGAAGTAACTACTAAATAATCCCCTTATATTCTACTCCTAACTACTACTTAACCTCGCTAAAATAATTAAAGTATTTAAGACTAGGGAATAGTAGGACTTAATAGTAGGCCTAATCTAATTAAACTATTATAAATAATTCTAGAAGTACTCTATTTCTAGTTTCTATTTAAGTATACTTTTTCCCCTTTATCTTCTATACAGACGCTCTAATTATCTTATTAACCTATATAAGTAGGTAGTCTCTAGCTACCCCTTTAAATAATTAGTATAAGATATTAGATAATATATACTTATAGATATTTATAAGATAATATTTCTAGGTAAAATTATTAGTAGGGTAGACGTATTAATAGTCTAATTAAGAATAATATTTATTCTACTATAAAGTTAGTTATAGGGTAATTTATAATTTCGTCTATTTATAGGTTTATATAGGCTAGAAGCCGTACTAGCGTAGATCTTCCTATTTCTCTTAGGGTACTTAATAAATAGGGTAATATTATAAACTTTTAATACCCGTAATTAGGACTTACTCTTTATAATTAGCTAAAATTCTAGTAATAATAGGATACCCCCTTTAGGTTTTCTTATTTATATAAATTATTAGAAAACTATCTATTATATACTACTCTAACGCTAGTTAAATTATAAGTATTAATAATTAAGAACTATAGCTATATAGGATATATACTTACGCTTTAATATAAGCTCTATCGCTATATAATAGACTTCTAACTTAATTTCCCTACCTAGCTCTTATAGGATAGGTATTAAACCTAGAAGTATTATACTTAGCCTATTATATTATTTATAAGTCTCTTTATCTAAATTACTAATTATTATATAGATAGGCTATATTAATAGATTACCCGTAAGGGTTATTAGTTATATCTTATCTATTACTAATAAAATTAGTATTATAATAGTATTATCTAGTAGTTAAGTCTATTATTCCTACTATTAATTTATAGTATATATCTCGCTCTAGATTTATAAATCCGCCTTTATAATAGAAGGATTATTAGGATTATCTATTATATACCTATATATAGGGGCGTACGCTAAGTTACTAGTAAATAGTTAATAGTTAATTAGGAATTTAATAACCTTTATAATATCTTAATAATAGATAGTATATTACTTAGCCTTAATATTATTTATATCTACTTAAATCTTAATCTTTAATTCTACCTACTTATTATTAAAGATACTATTCTTTATTATACCTAATATATCTAGCTATTTTATACTACTCTTAAAATTAATATATTCTTATAACAGGCGGAGTTATAAATTATTAAAGAAGCTATTTATATCTCCTTAAGTATACTCTACTTATAAAAACTATTAAGTAAGAGTATAATCCGTCTTATTATTAAAGAGAAAGAATAAAGGGTCTAATATATACTAATATATTATAGGAAGCTCTACTAAAAGTAGTTCTCTAGCTCTTCTACTAGTAATATCCTAAAAGGGTTTTATCTTAAAAGTTATATAAGTAGAGAACTTCCCTAACCTCTTTCTACTTAATATACTTTATTTACTTAAAGGAAGATACTTATTTATAACTTAATTACTAGCTAGTATATCTTTTAAAATATCTTTATCTTAATCCTCTTTAGCTATTAAATTTAAAGTAAATAACTTATTAATCGCGGCCTATATAAGGGTAATACTCTACTTAGGAGGTAGTATAACTTAAAAGCTTATTTATAAGAGAATACTTAAAGCCGTTTTATATTATCTATAATATCTATTAATATATTTTAAAAAGGCTTAATTAGTCTTTATAATAAAGTTATAGCTATTATATACTTAACTAGCTATTTAAGAGGAAGGGATAATAGTAGAATAACTAAATAAGTTTAGTATAAGTATAGAATATAAGTATATATAATATAGTATAATAGAGCCTTTACCTTCTTTAATTAGATTTATAGTTAAAGGGAGCTTAGATATATTAAGATAGAACTAGTACGCTACTTAGGAGGCGCGCTTTAGTATATAAGATATATAAGATTATAGGATATACTAGATATATAGTATAATAGAATTAACTAATATATACTAGGCTTAAGATATACTTTTTAGGTTAAGTAATAGCTAGTATATAAGATATATAAGATTATAAGATATACTAGATATATAGTATAATAGAATTAATAGTATACTAGGCTGAAGATACTAGCTAGTATATAAGATATATAAGATTGCGAGATACGCTAGATATATAGTATAATAAAATTAATAGACGTTACTAGGCTTAAGATATACTTTCTAGGTTAGGTAATAGCTAGTATATAGGATATATAAAATTATAAGATATATTAGATATATAATATAATAGAATTAATACTAGGCTAGAGATATACTTTCTAAATTAGATAATAGCTAGTATATAGGATACATAAGATTATAAGATATACTAGATATATAATATAGTAGAATTAGCTCTTAGATAGTAGTTATATAAGATATATAATATTATAAGATATATTAAGTATACTTAATATTTTATATATTAACTACTCCTTATAGCTTTAACCTTTTATAAGTACCCTATTTTATTATATAAATAATACTATTAGGGATAATAGTTATATAGAAAGTATAATATTATAAGATATACTATATTTACTAAATAAATAATATAATAAATAAATTAGATAGTATAAATTCTTAATATATAAAAGATATATTTTTAATAAGAATATCTATTATAAGAACCCCTTCTCTCTTAGTTATAAATAGTAGAACCTACTAATATATAAGATCTCTCTTAAGGGTATTAATTATATTATATATTATATATTATACTCCTTACTATTTACCTTATATCTTAATATTTAGGGCTAAAATTCCTAATAGAGCCTATATTTACTTTATCTTATTAGATTATATAATCTTAAACTTTCCCTAGATAGAGAACCTAACTTTAGCCTCTCCTCTCTTCCTATATTACTTTACTTAGATTTCTATTACTTTTATAATATAATATACCTTAACTCTTTTATTACTCTTTTATTAGACTTTATTCTCCTTATTATCTTATCTCCCTATCCCTAAGAACTATTCTAAGTAATTATAAGTCTTACTTAGTCTTTATACTTACTTATATAACTTAACCCTTTAATTATACTATTTAAAAGAATAAAGAAGTTAAAAATAATTAAACCTAGCTTAGCCTAAGGATAATTATAAAAGAATATTATACTTTTATTAACTAGATCTTAGATAAGCTTATAATAGCTAGTTTATAATATATAAATAATATAGCCTTACCTTATAATTAAGTAGCTATTAAACTAGTCTACTAATAATTAAAGGATTATCTCTAATTTATACTTAGACCGCGGCTTAATATTATCCTAGTTAACTAGATTAATAAGATATTAAAATATAATTATTACCTTTTTATTAATAACTTAAAGTATATAATTAAAGTACCTAAGGAGGTTAAGACTAGTACTACTAAATAGAGAGTAATTAAGATTAAGGTTAAGTTAGAAGGTAAGTTAAGTATAAAGGATAATAAATATATAACTAGTTATATAAAAATAGTTAAGAGAGAGAAGGTTCCCTTTATATAAAGGGTTATCTAGTATTAATATATTAATAATACTAAAGGAGATAATTAGGTTATCTATTTAATTAAAGATATCCTTAATAAGAATACTAAGATTAAAGACTTAGATACTTTAAATTATATTAATTTAAAGGCCTATTATAAGATACTCTCTACTTAAGTACTATTAACTAACTATAAGACGTAAATACTTATAGGGTAGATACCCCTTAAAGGAAAATAGATAAAGATTAGTAATTATACTATTAATTTTAAGATATTAATTAAGTTATAAGTTATATAATACCTTATAAATAGTATTTACTTCTAGGTCCTAGGATTATATAATAAGTAACTTATTATAATACGCTTAGGTGCCTAGCTAATATTAACTATTATAATTAAGAATTTAGTTATAAAGATTAAAGAAGAATTAATCCTATTTATAACTCTACTCTAGTCTTTAATACTTAATAATATCTTTAAGCGGCGTATTAGTAGTATTAGAAAAGGTAGTACCTCTTTTTTATATTTATAGATTTCTTATAAATAGCTAACTTATATATAGTACTAAAGGTCTTTTTTAAGTCTAGATATTCCCTACTTAATTATATATTTTTATTCCCTTTATAAGTTATTTAAATAGATCTTCTAGGTAATAAGTTTATTAAGCCTCTTATTATTAAAGAACTAGATACCTATCTACTATTAAGTAAGTTAGGTAAGTTAAATAAAGAGGGTATAAAGATAGTAGATAAGATTTAATAGAATATAGACCTACTTAATAAAGAGCTTAATATTATAAAAAAAGATTATATTAATATTAGTAGTAATAAGGATTCTATATTTAGGCTAGGTAGTAAGGATATAATAATAGTAGATAGTAATAAGAGGATAATAGATAGATTTATAAAGTAAGTCCTCTCCCTTTAATTAATTTATAAGAATTGAGCTAAGATTTATTAATAGATAGGTATAGGCCGTTAAAGATATTAAGGTAATAGAGTATTTTAATCTAGGCCTATTAAGATAGTTCGCGCGCTTTTATAAAGTTATAATAAAGGATATAAAATATAAATTAAGGGTTAATTAAAAGCCCTAGGAGGGGAAGTTTAAGGTATTAAGTCTTAAGATAAAGGGTATTAAGTAAGTAGCCTACTATTACTAATACTTTACTATCTTTATTATACTTAAGTTTAAGAACTCTATAATTAATAGGATAATCCTAGTTAAAGAGATAGGACTTAGAAAGGTTAGTAATTAATATAAGCCCTTAAGTATATTTAATAAAGGGGGGAAAGCTAACTTATTATATATAATAATTTAGACCTTAGAGGTAATTTTATACTTTATATATTAGCGCTAGATTAATATTATATAAAGTAAGATTAAATATAATTAAGAAACTACTTAAATTAATTAATATCTTCCTAAGAACTAATAATCTAATAAAACCTACCTATTATAGAATTAATAGCTATTCCTCTATATATATATTTATAATAGATTAATAAATAGCTTCCTTTTATAATATAGATTAAATTTTATCCTTATACCGGCGAAGTTACTTAGTAATTAGGTAAATAAATAGGCTAATTAGTATAATAATAATTATTAGGAAATACTTAATATATAATTCTTTATATACTATATAGATTAAAATCTTAGGCCCTTCTATCCTATTAATACTAAGTTAAACCTATTTAAGATAGATAAAGGCTTCCTACCCGCCTTTACTAACTAGTAAGGGATATTTATTATAATACTAGGGGTATTTACTAAGTAAGTTTAAAGCTAATTTACTAATATTAAGTATTAAAATATTAAGTAGGGAAGATATATTTTATTTATAAAAGTCTTATAATTAAAACTTAAGGTTAATTATATAGTAGTTAATAAATAGTATAAGTCTAAGGGAGACTTAATAAGGCTTATAACTATCTTAAGAGTAATTAAAGCTTAGTTAAAGTTCTATATAATTATTATTATATTAAGAACCCCCTAGATAAAGGTACCTTTAGACCTTACCGGTATATTATTAGTAATAAGGATAGGATATAAGGATTAGTAGTAGTTTAATAATAATCTCTAATAGGCTAAGCTAAAAAACTTTAAAGAAATCTACGTAGCTTTTAATAGATTAATAAAAGCTACGGGCGCGTTCTAGATAATAGATAAGCTAGTAGATTATATTACTTACTTATATACGCTTACTAAGGCTATAACGCTTAGCTACCGTTCTAGTTTAATATAGTTTAATATACTACTTATATAGTTACTTAAATAGCGGCTCTAGGTTATAAATATTATAACTAGGTTCCTAGTAGGCCTTATCCTAGCCCTTAAAAAGTGAGAGTAAACTATTTAATAGGAGGTAGATACTAGTAGTATTAGGAAAATAGAGTAGTAGAAAAATATAATATACTTCTAAAAGGTATAGTAGCTAAGAGCTATTATATCTATCCTAGGGCTATTACTTATATTAGAAGAAGATAAGGAGTTAAAGGTAATATAGATATAATAGAGGGAATAAAAAATATTAGATAATAAATATAAGAATTTATACTTTAAAAGACTTAATAAATTAGCTAAGTCCGCTCTAAAGTTTAAGTTTATTATTAATATTATTAAAGAGCTTAGTATTATAAGGTATAGAAAGGGCTCTAATAGGTAGCCTAATATAATACTAGAGAAGCTTATAATTATTAGAATAAATATAGTAGTTTATATACTCCTAGTAAAGGTACGTCTATATACCTAATAGCCCTCCTTTATCCTAATCCTTTCTACTATAAATACCTTAGGTTATTAAAGGTTATACTAACTCTAATATAGTAGTTAAAGGTAGATCTTACTATTATAAAAGGGAAGAAGGTTAGAGTAGTTTATAGTAATATATAGCTATTTAATTAATAGGAGATTATTAACGCTTTTTAATAAAGACCTAGTAGTAACCTAGACTTAGAGTATAATATTCTTATTTTTATAATAAGTCTAATTAAGACTAGTATTAACTTAATAAGGGTAAGGAAGATTATTATACTTAATATAAAGTACTTAGAGGTACTTATATAATAGGTAATCTTCTATATTTATAAAATTAGGTAATAGAATAAGATATATACGTAGGTTTTATAATACTTAAAGGTTAAAATAGATAGAAGGATATATAATATATAAGGAAAGCGAAGCTAGCTAATAGCTTAGTTTATAAGGACTAGAAATAAGGCTAGGGAGGAGGTAAGGAAAGTATAAGAAGCTTTAGAGGTTATTATATAATAATATAGGCTATCTTTAATCTAATAAATAGTATATATAATAAGGGAATTACTTATAATATTTATAATAAATCTAGCCTAATAATATAAGACGCTAGAGCTAAGGTATTAAGTACTAGGAGATACTTAATATTATTAAATATATTAGATACGCTAGATATACTTAAAATTAGGAGCTAGAAATTATATATTATATATAGAATATAGTAGGGTATACTAGATAATAGATAGAGAGGATAGTACTTAGATCTACTACTTAAGAGGTATACTTTATAAATTAGGCTACGGCTAGTATATAAGATATATAAGATTATAAGATATACTAGATATACTAGATAATAGAATTAATAGAGTATTAGGCTTAAGGTATACTTTTTAAATTAGGTTATAACTAGTTAGTATATAAGATATATAAGAATATAAGAGATTATAAGATTTACTAGATATACTAGATAACGGGCGGATAAGCTAATATATAGGATATATAAGATTATATAAGATTATAAGATATACTAAATATACTATATAAGGGAATTAATCGCTAGGTAAGATATACTTTCTAATTTAGGCTACGGCTAGTATAAAGGATATATAAGATTATAAGATATATAAGATTATAAGATATACTAGATATATAGTATAATAGAATTAATAGGTATAGGCTAGGCTTAAGATATACTTTCTAAATTAGGTAATAATTAATATATAAGATATATAAGATTATAAGATATACTAGATATATAATATAATAGAATTAACTCTTAAATAGTAGTTATATAAGATATATAATATTATAAGATATACTAAGTATACTTAATATCCTATATATTAACTACTCCTTATAACTTTAACCTTTTATAAATACCTTATCTTATTATATAGATAATACTATTAGGGACAGTAGTAGTATAGAAAGTATAATATTATAAGATATATACTAGATAATATTAATTATATAAGCGGCCTTAGTACTCTTTCTTATACTAATAAATTCGCTTAATTAACGCGTCCTAGCTACTAAATATAAATACTCTATTATTATCCTAGCCTTTTATAAGCCTTAGTATAAATATTTATAATAATAGATACTTAAGAGTAATATAATTAATTATATCTACTATAAGCTATTTAATTAATATACCCCCTAGATAGGCTAGAATAACGGGAAAGTATACCTTTTTAACTCGGACTTTCCTCTTATTTACGGCCTAATCTACCTTACGCCTTTCTATCTATTTATAAGTAGCTTAAGCTTCCTTACTATATTAGTTAATACTATATCTCCCTCTTTCTAAGAGCTATTCTCTAGTCCTACTTACTTTCTCCCTTAATCTACCTTCTCCCTTATCTATTTACTCGTTCCTTAGGTTCTACTTCTACTCTATTAATAGAGATTAACCTTTAAGCCTTACTATTATACTTACTTACCTTAGCCTTTTAATTATACCTTTTAAAAAAGGAAGGAGAGGGTACTAAAAGGAGAATATAAGGTAGTTTAGGGCTCTTAATTAAAGAGCCTTATAATTATTATATCTAGATATAATATAATATTATAATAGCTAGTTTATAATATATAGATAATATAGCCTTACTTTATAATTAAGAGGCTATTAAGCTAGTATACTAATAATTAAAGGATTATCTCTAATTTATACTTAGACTACCACTTAATACTATCCTAGCTAATTAAATTAATAAGATACTTAAATATAACTATTATAAACTTATTAATAACTTAAAATATAAAGTTACTACCCCTAAGGATATTAAGGCTAGTACTATTAAATAGAGAGTAATTAAGATTAAAGGTAAGTTAGAGGATAAGTTAAGTATAGGGGATAATAAATATATAACTAGTTATATAAAAATAATTAAGAGAGAGAAGGTTCCCTTTATATAAAGGGTTATCTAGTACTAATATCCTAATAATACTAAAGGAGAAAATTAAGTTATCTATCTAATTAAGGATATTCTTAATAAGAATACTAAGATTAAAGACTTAGATACTTTAAATTATATTAATTTAAAGGCCTATTATAAGATACTCTCTATCTAAGTACTATTAATTAATTATAAGATATAAACGCTTATAAACTAGATACCCCTTAAGAATAAAGGGATAAAAATTAATAATTATACTAATAATTTTAAGATATTAATTAAGTTATAGGTTATATTATATCCTACTATTAATATTTACTTCTAAGGTCCTTAAATCGCGTAATAAGTAACTTATTATATTATACTTAAGGGCCTAGCTAATATTAACTATTATAGTTAAGAATTTAGTTATAAAGGTTAAAGAACTAATCTTATATATAACTCTACTCTAGTCTTTAATACTTAATAATATCTTTAAGTAGTATATTAATATTATTAGAAAAGGTAATACCTCTTCCTTACCTTTATAAATCCCTAATAGATAGCTAATTTATATATAACGCTAAAGGTCTTCTTTAAGTCTAGATATTCCCTACTTAATTATATATTTCTATTCCCTTTATAAGCTATTTAAAGGTATCTTCTAGGTAATAAGTTTATTAAGCCTCCTATTATTAAAGAACTAGATATCTATCTACTACTAAGCGAGTTAAGTAAGTTAAATAAAGAGGGCGTAGAGATAGTAAATAAAACCTAGTAGAATATAGACCTACTTAATAAAGAGCTTAATATTATAAAATAAGAGTATATTAGTATTAATAGTAGTAAGGATCCTATATATAAGCTATATAACGGCGATATAATAATAGTAGATAATAATAAAGGGATAGTAGATAGATTTATAAAGTAAGTCCTCTCCCTTTAATTAATTTATAAGAATAGAGCTAAGACTTATTAATAGATAGGTATAGGCTATTAGAGATATTAAGGTAATAGAGTATTTTAATCTAGACCTCTTAATATAATTCGCGCGCTTTTATAAAGTTATAAAGGAGGATATAAAATATAAATAAAGGGTTAATTAAAAGTACTAGGAGGGGAAGTTTAAAAAATAAAATAATAAAATAAAGGGTATTAAGTGAGTTTACTACCTTTATTATACTTTAATTTAAGAACTTTATAATTAATAGGATAATTATAATAGAGGAGATAGGACTTAGAAAGGTTAGTAATTAATATAAGCCCTTAAGTATATTTAATAAAGGGGGGAAAGCTAACTTACTTTAAGTAATAGTTTAGACCTTAAAGGTAATTATATACTTTATATATTAGCGTTATATTAATATTATATAAAGTAAGATTAAATATAATTAAGGAACTACTTAAACTAATTAATACCTTCTTAATAGTTAGCGTCTTAATAATACCTATCTATCTTAGAATTAGTAGCTATTTTTCTACGCGTATATTTATAATAAATTAATAAGTAGCTTCCTTTTATAATAAGGATTAAATATTACTATTATACTAGTAAAGGTACTTAGTAATTAGGTAAATAAATAGGCTAATTAGTCTAATAATAAGTATTAATAAACCCTTAATATCTAGTGTATTATATATTATATAGATTAAAGTTTTAAGCCTTACTACCCCGCTAATATTAATTTTACCTTATTTAAGACGGACGTCGTATATAATAAATAGTACTTAAGTAAGGGAGACTCTACTAAGCTTATAGCTAGTTAAAAAGAGATTAATAACTAGGGGGGGTTTATTATACTTAGTGCTATCTTAGGTACTCCGTATAATAAAGTTCTAACTAACCTAACTAGTATTCTATTAGTTATAAGAAGGATAAGAGAGCTAATAGCTCGCTAAGCCTAGCCTCTAGTAGACTTTACCGGAAAATTTTAAGGTAATTAGCTTAGCTTTTAATAGTTTAATAGACTACGAGGGTATAATTAATACTACCTTAGAGCTAGAAGAGTATATTAGTTACTTATATATTATTATTAAAGCTATATTATTAAACTACCGTTCTAATTTAATATAATTTAATATACCGCTTATATAATTACCTAAATAGCGGCTTTAAGTTATAGATATTATAGCCGATTTCCTAATAATACTTATCCTAGCCCTTAAAAAGCGAGAGTAAATTATTTAATAGGAGGTAGATATTAGTAGTATTAGGAAAACGGAGTAGTAGAAAAATATAGTATACTTTTAAAAGGTATAGTAGCTAAGAGCTATTATATCTATCCTAGGGCTATTACTTATATTAGAAGAAGATAAGAAGTTAAAGGTAATATAAATATAATAGAAGGAATATAAAATATTAAATAATAAATATAATAATCTATACTTTAAAAGACTTATTAAACTAACTAAGTCCGCTCTAAAGTTTAAGTTTATTATTAATATTATTAAAGAGCTTAGTATTATAAGGTATAAAAAGGGCTCTAACGGGTAGCCTAATATAGTATTAGAGAAGTTTATAATTATTAGAATAAATATAATAGTCTATATACTCCTAGTAAAGGTATATCTTTATTCCTAATAGGCCCTCTTTATCCTAGTCCTTACTTATTAAATCTTATAATTACTTAAAGACCTTACTAATTTAAATATAATAGCTTAAGGGGGATACTATTAATATAAAAGGGAAGAATATTTAAGTAGTTTATAATAATATAAAGGTATCTAACTTATAAGATATTATAGGCGCGTTTTAGTAATACTATATTAGTAAGTTAGATCTTAAATATTACCTTTATATTTAGATACTAAAGTTAATAGTAACTTATTATTTAAGCTAATAAATAAAGATAGCTAGTACTTATAATATAGATTAAATAGGGTACCTATACTTTAAGTAGTTATTCCTACCTAATAAATAGGGTAAGAGACGGAGATATATATATAATATATATAATAATTAAGGGTTAGAGTTAATAAGAAGGTCCGCGGGTTATAAAGGTTATAAGAATACCTTTAATAATTACTATTATCTAGTATACTATATATACTTAATATAATAGTAGTATTTATAACTTATAAGATATAAGATATAACTTAGTATCTATATATACTAGTTATTATAAGGTATATAAGATATAAGATATAGGTTTAATAAAAATACCTCTAATAATTACTATTACCTAGTATATTATATATACTTAATATAATAGTAGTATTTATAATTTATAAGATATAAGATATAACTTAATATTTATATATACTAGTTATTATAAGATATATAAGATATAAGATATAGGTTAGATAGATAATATCTTATAAGTAAGAATTAAGGTATATAATATATATTATATCTCTCTAGATATTAAAAAGCTCTTAACTAAGATAAAGACTTCCTAGTACCTAGTCTAGAGCTCTTATAATGCTAGGGGCTAGCCCTAGGCGCCTTAATTTAAGATTAGAGGGCCTAGGGCTGGCCTAGGGCCCCTAGGGCCGGCCCCGGGCCTGCGGGCTGAAGGCTTTTACTAAGGGCATAGGGGCGAGTTAAGATCTTGCCGACGTCTTAGCGAGGAGTATAAGGGCTATTATAGCTAGAGGGTCCGGTAATAGGTCTTATAGATCTAGTAAAGCCAGCTTAGGATAATTATATATTACCCGTTAGATAGCCTATTCTTCCCTCCTAATATATTCTACCCTATAAATACGGGCTTATTACTAAGTAGGAGTTATAGCTTATTAAATAGGGTCGATGTTATCCTAGATATCCCGCTTCTTATTATTCTCCCCTAGAGCGGATATCTATAGGCGCTTATTTAGCCTAAAGTTTAGTTACTACTACTTATTAGTACTAATATACTAAGGGCGTTTCTCCTAAAAATAGATATTATTTACCTATATAATTTATTATCTTATAAGGTTTTATAGCTAAAAGATATAGTCCCCTTTATAATTAAGGAGGTAGTACTTATTACTCTTATCTTCTAACTTCTTCTAAATATAGTATAAGACGTAGGCTATTAAGCCTATTATTTAGAGGTATAAGAGCTTTAATAGGTATTTATACTATACTTTATAAAGAGTCTTCCCTAATTTAGAGTTAGGAGACTAGATAGTAAGGTAGTTAGTTATAAGTATAATCTTAAGCTAGAAAGATTTATTAAGGCTAGAGCTAAGGAGTATTAGCTATATCTTATATAGTAATATCTACTTAAAACGCTCTACTAACCTATTTATTTAAGGGTTCCTAGGTATTATAACTTTATAATAGATACCCTAGTCTTTAAGGTAGTTAATAAAGGCGTAACTTATATATTTACCTCTATTATTAATATAAAGGTAATAGATACGGCGGTCTAGATACTTATAAGCTACTTTAAACTACTAGAATAACTAGAAAGTATTACTCTTATACTTAAGGTAAATAATAATTAAGATATAAGTAAAATTATCCTTAAATATTATAAAGTATTAGCTCCCTTTAAAATCTATTAGGTTAAAAGGGCTAATAACGTTACTATAAATAAGATCTATTAGATACTCCCCTAGTTAAATAGTATCTTTATAGGATACTACCTTCTAGCGGCCTTAAATATAGTATTTATATATAAGTTCGCTAGAAATAGGCTTTAAAAAATTAATCCTAGTTAATATAACCGGTAGTTTATTAATACTTTACTATCTAAGGTACCTTATATAAGCGTGTTATAGCTATCAAACTTAGTCTAAGGGAATACTATAGTTATTAAGGGCTAAGGGCTTTTATAGGTCTAGTATAAAGACTCTTATAAATCAGCTAGTATTAAAGACTACTAGACCCTTTAAGATAATATAGCCTACTTTAGTATAAGCTATATCTATATTAGTATTAAGGAGCTAACTTATAAATAGGAGACTATTAACGCCTAGGTTAGGTACTTATATAATATTAGGTATAAGTATTAACCTAAGTTTACTATTAATATTATAATTAATCTTAATAGTCCTACTACCTTATAAGGTATAATAGACGCCGCTAATACCTATAATAGCGCGGGAGGTTTTAATTAGTTATAAGTTAATAAATATACTATAATCCTAAAAGGCGTACTAGTTATAACTAGAGTTTATAAAGACTATACTATTTAAGTCTAAGAGTAATTTCCTAGGAGCTACTATTAAAATAATATTATTATTACCTATTATTTTATAGATATTAAACTTATTAGTATAGCCTATAAAGTTAGATTTACTAAGAGTATTATTAAGCTTTTACTTCTTTAAGTTATTATTAACTTAGGTAGCGGTAGCCGTAGCCTTTACTAAGGCTTTCTTAAATTTATTAGGCTTTATATAAGGGAACTACTCCTAGTATTAGTCTATAATATAAGCGTAGCGAGACTTATATAGGATATCCCTATAATAGTTATAGCTCTACCGTGGCTTATTATCTACCTTACCTTTTCCTTAGGTATTATAAGCTTTAAATATAGTAATAGTATAACTCTCTAAGGCTTATTAATATTATTCCTTATTATAAGCGGTAAGTACGACTTAATTAAAGGGGACCTTTCCTAGGTTAAAGAAGGTATAACTCTAGGTATAAGTAGTCTAGAAGGTATCAAAGGTACTACCTAATCTTATAAGGTAGAGCTAGATTATATAAGCCTCTAGTATAACTACCTCTTTATCTAACTCCTTAAGTTTAGTATTAACCTCCTAAAACTAGCGGGTATAATTATCTATATCCTTAATAGTAGACCTATTAAGGTAGATTATATAAAGGTAATAAACTAGTTTAGTATAAATACTAGAGCCCGTTAGCTTAAAGTTAGTCTTAATTTTATTAAGGATAGCCTAAGCTTATAGGTTAAAATAAGCGGGATCTTTAATAAGTTTATAAGTATTAAATCTAAGATAGTTATAGATTATAATATATACTTTAATCTATATAGCCTCTAAAAAGGGCTTAAGGTTATTTAGAACTAACTAGTTATTAATTTCTTCAGCCTAATAGCTATAGCTAGAGTTAGACTTAAGGATTATATTTAAGGTAAGGGGAAAGTTCCTACTATTACTTTAACCGTTAGCTATTTTATTAGGAGTCTACCTCTAAGGATTTAGCTTTAAATAGTAACTAGTTAGTTAAGCTTAGCGTATTTTCTATAAAGTCTTAAGAGGATTCCGCTAATAAAGACGCTAAGGAAGATAATTTTAAAGATAAGGATATTAAGGGAGGAGGCGTAGGTCTATTACCTTTAACTTATAAGCTAAAGAGAATAGTTTTACTAGGAGCGTTTAATAATAGTTTACTAGCTTCTAACTTAGAATTATTATAACTTAAGGGTAATTATAGTAGTTTATAATTACTATTATCTTCCTTAGTAATAGGCTTCTTAACTTCCTTTATAATAGCTTTTAGTAAGTAGGGGAAGAACTTAGACCTAGAATATTAGTAGATAGCTATTAAGATATTAGAATAAAAACGGGATTTAGGGAGTATTAACTTAAACTAGTTTAGCTTAAAAATAAGAGGAGGATTAGTAAGTTATTTACTATAACGAGCTATCCTTATATTCCTAAGGATATAAACTTTAGGGGGCTAACTTAATAAAAATAGCTAGGCTAGTATCTATAATAGTAGGAAAAGCTAGCTCTAGGCCTAGTTAGGTAGTTAATAGTTACCTAATTAAATCTAGAAGAATTAAGTTAGCTAGGGCCTAACCTCCTTTTATAAAGATTTTTCTAGGGGGCCTAATAGCTAAATAATACTAAAAGGCGTAATATAGTAAAGTAGAGATTACTATAAAAAATAGTATCTATTATAATTATTTAAGAGGAGGAAGTATCTTTCTTTCCCTAAGTATAAGGTAGTAGTAGTTTACTTAAGAAGGCTTAATAGAGGGAGTATTAATAGGATTTCTACTTATAGAATTAATATTTATTATAATAATAAGGTTAGAAGTAGGTATTCACTTAGGGGGCTAAGTATAGTTACTTAGTAGCGCTTATACTAATAATAATACTATAATAGCCCTTATAACTAGTCTCTAAACCCTATAATTATAGATTAATTAAGTTTACTTATTTATCTAAGGTTACTTATAGTAGTAAAAGCTAAGTGCTTTAATAAGAAGTTAAAGAATTCTAGGTAATATACGTAGTAATAGTAATTATTAACTTATTAAAGGGTACTAGAGGCTACTAAGGCTTTAATATTATATTAGCTAGGATAGGATAAGTAATAGCTATAATTAGAATAAATACCTATACCTCTAGGCTTATAACCTATTAAAATATATAGTAGAATAGTTAATTAGGTTATTAAGTCTAGATATATAAGAACTAAGTATAGATACTAAGAGACTACTTAATTATATATTACTAAGTATACTAGTATCTTAGTAGGACCCTATATTTTAATATTATATATACTATTAACCTAGGTAGAATAGTTAGATTTATAATAAGCCCCTCCTTCTAATATATATATACTTTAATTATAAAGAAAAGGCTATTTAGTATAATATAACTAGTTATCTTTAAGACTAGTATTTTAATATTATAAATAATACGCGCTTAATCAATCTCCCTAGACTTACTTTATAATAACCTAATAATTATAATCTAGTAGTTAATAATTTTAAGCCTAATATAAATATAGTTAATATTATATAAGTATATCTTCTAATTATTTAAAGTTTTAAATAAGTACCTTAGGAGTTTAACTACCTTATACCTTTTATCAATAAATTATACCTTCTATTATAAAATATAACCTATTTCCCTATATAAATAGCTATAGTTTATAAATATAATAAATTAAAGATTCTCCTTATATTATACTTTTAATTAATAGTTTATTATTATAATCTAGTAATAGGATTTATCTTTAACCTTATCTAGGTTAGTCTTTATACTAATAATAGACCTCTAATTACTAAATCTAGTTATACTTTTATACCCCTTTATTCTTTTTTTTATAATATATTCTTTAAGGTCTATCTTCTTCTCTTTAATATATTCTTTAAGGTCCTTATAATTAATCTTCTTATTATTATTTTTAATAATTATAAATAAATTCTATACTTATAATTTTTAAATTATTAGTTATTATTCTAGTTATTAATAGTATTTAAAATAGTAAAAGGTAATTATAATATAATATAAGGTCTATTTAAAGAAATTATACTTTATATTATTTAAAGACTTATATTATTTTATAGCTTTTTAAATAAGTTTATATCCTTTACTTATATAATAACTCTCTTTATATAAAATATATATAATTAGGCTACTAATAATTTATTAGTATCTATTATATTAAGAGTTTATAATATAATATAAAATACTATTAAGATTATTAATAACCTTAGCCTTTATAACTTCTTAAAGTATACTTAAA
>JAABUP010003005.1_pt1 | contig 30729 bp, 41 predicted proteins | sample 5559201 | NCBI WGS metagenome assembly JAABUP01 (sample SAMN10711887, study PRJNA513373) | rock metagenome | isolation source: Antarctica rocks | place: Antarctica | reverse complement strand
TCTTATCAACAGCTGGTTGCAAAACATCACATCAGTGCTGCTCATTGATGGATTGCACAGCTGAAACTGTCAGCCCCTGCTTGTCAGTATGAATATTTCAGTTTGACCAGTCTCTTTTGCAAACTGCTGTTGCTTGAAAACTAGGTGCGTTACTTGTACATGCTTTTCAGTAGTTGGAGTGTTGAACGTGGCCACTGCATCCACATGCTAAGACATGGCTTCATGTGTCTGTCCGGGCTGACGCATGTGCATTTCTTTGCAGTTTCTGAATCCCTGGATCATGGTGAAGAAGGGCGGGAAGCTGCCGCCAGGGCACATCAATGACTGGTTCTGGGAGGATAAGAACATGAAAGACTACATGGCCACTCGCCTCCCTAAAGGTGCAATGTCACATCATTCACTCATGCATGTACTCATTTGATCCCTCACTTGCTCTTGTGCGCTTACTCACTCACTCACTCACTCACTCACTCACTCACTCACTCACTCACTCACTCACTCACTCACTCACTCACTCACTCACTCACCCACCCACTTGCTCACTCACTCACTCACTCGCTTAGTCACTCACTGCTCACTCACTCGCTCGCTCACTCAATCACTCACTCACTCACTCGCTCGCTCACTCACTCACACAAAAGACAAAAAGATGACATGTGCGTGCCTGCCTATTGGACTCATGACAGTTGTGTACCATTGTAGCATAGAGCAGAGTGTCAGTCACCAACCAGCTGAAGCAAATGCCGCAGAGATGAGCTCGGTCTCTGGCATCGCATACGGCAATCAAGTCATGTTCACCAGGCCTGGTTTTCTGCTGCAACGATGACCCCTTTGCCAGCGAGCAGCTGTCAGTGCATTTGATTGCTTTTGCTCATATTTTATAAACATTTATGTGTGTACATACATATACCTTACCAAAATAGCACACAGCAGACAAGGAACATAAGTCAAGCATAATATAAGCAATGTAAATATGGCTTATATGTTGCTTATAGTATGTTTGACTTTTGTCCCTTGTCTGGTGTGCTACTCTGGTAAGGAGGCCCCTTGCCTGTTGCATAGAGTCACAATAATTGCAACCTTGCCTGTTTCATGGAGTCACAATAATTGCAACCTTGCACATCTTCTGCCAGCAGTGCAGATGACTGGTAAGCAGTATATTGGCCTTTTTGGCATCATGATTAGCGTTGTCAGCAGCGCAAAATGACTTTTGCCGATGGCTTGGCAGCAAAACAGCTTCCAGCAAGAGGTGTCGACACAGAGGATCCACATAATCCACATGATCATCTGCATCAGTTCAGCAAATCTCACTTGTGTGCTTGTGCTGCAGACATTGCTTCACGTGTCAAGTATGGTCAGCAGACATTCCTGCGATTTCCTGAGAATCTGCTTAATTCAAGAGCAAGATACGCCAAGGCCTTTCAGGTCAGCTTCGTCTGTCTGTCTGTCTATCTGTCTGTCTGTATACATCTGCTTGTCTGTCCTCTGATGTCTGCTTGTGTTCTGGATGTCTGCTTATCTGTTCACCTGTCTGTCCATACATCTGCTTGTTTGTCTGTCTGTCTGTGCATATGCCTGTCTGTGCATCTGTCTGTGTCCCTGTCCTTGTGTACGCCTGTCTATCTGTGCGCCAGCCTTTTCTGCTTGTCTGTCTGTCTGTCTTATGACGTGTCAGGCAGACTTCACCAGCATGAAAACATACAGTTGGCATGACTAGCTTTCCTATATATGCAGACCCATATATATAGTCAAGGCAGCAGACTCACAACTCATACATAGATACCTTGCAAAGAACATTGCTCATGAAGCACATCAAGATCACGCATTGATGCTGAAAGCTGTGGATGCTTATAACTTTCCACATATGCTGCTGACACCCATAAACGACTGAACATCCTCTGCTTGCCTACAGGACATTGCGGATGAAGTAGATGGAGAGAATGTGTTGATAGTCACACACGGCGATGCTGTCAACTCGTCTGTTACGCGGCTGATGCCTTGGACCATTGTTTACCCTGTGCTGCATACCGGCTTCACTGTAGCATACCGAGACCAACACCAAGGTTTGTTGCGTCACGCCAAAAAAGGCATTGTTGTTAATACTCTTCATTGTTGTTGTTTTACTATAGTCCTTATCATAGCTATTACAGTTTGTACCAGCTTGCCCACAGAGCAGTCAACACTTAGGTGCTAGCATTTCATCAACGTCTCAGTGCTTGGTTTGACTCAACGCTGCCACTTGCTAGCCAGCCAGAACGTAATGATTGACCGCCGCAACATGGTGCTTGTTGTCAAGACAATGCTTGTGATTGCTGGAGCACTTCAACGCTGAAACAGCAACCAGCAATCAGCAGCTTGACTCTTGCATGGTAAACCAGACAAAACTTCATGCAATCAACAGGGTTTTTCCTTGATGATTGGTTGCTGTTTCCCTTAGTTATTGGCTGGTTTGCAGATGGCACCTGGGGAGGGTGGGTGCTGCAAAGCAGCAGTGGTGAAAGTGGAGTGTGGTGGACAGGCAAGCTAAAGCCAGCCTACCAAGTCTTTGAGGGTGCACTGAATGTGTATGACGGCGCGTATGGAGTGTACAACAGATGGGCCCCTTCCTGGGCTCCCTTTAGGCAGCCTGCTGGGGCCCCCAAGGCTGAAGGATCCAAGGCTTGATGAATGATCTTAATGATTTAATTTGTTGAAATACTGTTGAAATGCAAAACACACTAGCAATCCTTTTGACACAGCAAGATCTGTAGAGCTGCGTGTTGACATACTGAATGCCTGCTCTATGTACTCATGTGGGCGCACACAAGCTAAGCAGGTTGGCAAAGACCCCTGCTTGCATTTACAGGAGGTCTGATCCAAGATTCATCTGAAGCTTGTGCATGCATGTACATATGTCTTCTGCTGTCGGTTGTTTGCGTGGTCATATGATGTGCATGCAAGGATAGCACATTGTGAGCAGCATGTTCTTAGTAACGCTGCTCACAGTGAGCTTTGCTGTTGCAGCCAGCTTTGCTGTTGTGTACAGAAGATGGTAGAATATTCAGTAATGCAATGAGGACTGTCTGAAGGAATCGGTCAGCCGTTGGTGTATCTGTGTCAAGCTAACAAGATTCCGTAACTCCTTGAGGCACAAAGTTGTTGCATGCTGACATGATCCCATCAGAAACGGCTGCAATCCCTGTGTCAGGCCATTATCCCTCAACTTCTGTCGTACGCAGCAGGCCTTCCAGACTGACTCACAAGGCATCATGACGGAGCCGTTTGATCTTAAGCATTAGTCATGAGCCCTGTGCTTGCTTGCGTTCCTGATCATGGTAGATCAGATAACGGCAGCGTCTGCAGCGATTTTGACACTCTGTACACAGCGCAATAATCCTGCAAGGAGCGGTGCCTGAGAGGTGGTTCCACATCGTACTTCCCACCGCCGGGTCCAATTCGTAACCGCTCTAGAAATCTGCACTGCTGCCCCGGGCCCGTTAGGCGCGACTGCGGAAACCACTGCAGGTGCGGACAGCAGCGCATCAATCACACAGCGTGCAAGTCATCTGCATAGCGGAAGTGTCGAGGTTAGTCCCCAGAGACGTCGTCGAGCGGTGTATACACACGTGTTTTCGCGAATCACCGCACTGAACCTAGACTACACAAGAGAGCTGTACGGATGTAACCATTGATCTGCCCTACCGTTGTGCGCGTGCGTACGCAGTTCGTCCGTTATATATTTTTTGATTGAAATGTGCTGCGCGAGTTTGGCGACGGTAAATATGCATGCCGACGAGCGGATATCTGCAACCTTCGTGCCAGTTGTGGCGTTGTGCCGTGCCCTTTTCGGGGTGCCTTGCTTCAACAGGGCGCTATGCTCGAATGCAGTATGGGAAAAGGTCAGGGAGATGGCCCTGCAATCCCCAACTACATGCTTGACCCGAATGCCGTTCTGCGGGACGAAAACATTACCTGGCGATTTGGCAAGGTTCCAGACTACACTGCTGCAAACGAGAATTACGAAAAAGGTGGGTTCACCTGAGCTTGCCCCTATCTCATCTGTACACTTGCAGAGGCCTTGTGAGTGCAGCGAGGTGCTTTACATTTGCATGCATGGGTGGCTCAAGCCAGTCACTATTGCTCACCCTAAGTGCTTGCATGCAGCAAAAGACTCAATTCATGCGTCCAGGCTTCTGTGAAAGCTATGCCCTTCTTGCAGCTGCACCACATTCATGCCAGCCTGAGCAATCTCATGCGCTGAGCATTGCAGCTGGACTCACTTTACCAAGTTGCACACTGCGTATATATATGACAACCAGCAATTTCCTTTCCCTTAGGGCTATGGCCTATGGTCATAGCTCCGGGCTGCCGCCTTAGGAGGCTCCCGTTATGATCGCTGAAAAGCGTAAACTTTTCTTTTTTCTTTTTTTTGACAACCAGCTGAGCTTATTGCGTTCTGTGCTTTATATTGCAACTTCTTCTTTACTGTACCAGAGCACCCAGTCAGTGATCACATGGGCTCGTATGTAGAGAGCTTGCACAATGTCAACTGCAATGATGTGCATGCACAGGACCCTGTTGCATCTGCAGCAAGCTCGCATTAGCATGACAAGCTTTGAGCTGCAGCTGCAGCTATAGGCCGTGCACCTATCTTGCTGCACAACACGTACTTGCTGTTGCACAGAATCATTTCTGCTGCCTGCAGAGAAGTCAGTGGATCACAAAGAGGGCTCTCTGGGGTTCCTGGTGAATAACCTAGTCAAGAACTGGGAGAAGGAAGCCTCCTACAAGGTCAAAGGAAGTAGGTGTTGTCCGTAGCATTTGCCTGATTGCTCGCCTATAGCTGGTGCACGTATGAATATACTGTCTCACACCATGGCAGCTAGGTACTGCATAACATGTTATCTGGAGCCTGCTACTCAGACATGAGCACCATATGCCATCTGGCATGTATGTACATGTGTGTAGCATTGTGCCTGTTCAGGCAGAGTAATTAGCACTGAGTGCTATGTGGAGCACACACAGACCAACATTGCCAGCCATCATGGACCATGCACCTGTGCTTCTCAACACTGCAACTCTCATCTGTGACATCAAACCTCAAAGGCGCATAGTTCAAAGCTTTAAGTACAATGAGATGCCTGGTGCAGGGGAGTGGCGCACCATTGTGCCGGAGAAGTACAGCTTCTCATGCAATGGAGGGGAGGAATACTCTGTGGATGACATGCTCAGGCTAGGCACTTACAATGCTCTCATTGGAGAGACTGTTTACTACTCCTCCAAGAACACAGGTACAAGCTGCATCATTGACATTATGCAAGCATCAGCAATGTTTGCACACTGAGGCTAGGCATTCACAATGCTCTCATTGGAGAGACTGCTCACTACTCCTCCAAGAACACAGGTACAAGCTGCATGATCAGCACTTATTGCATGCATCAGCAATGTTTGCACACTGAGGCTAGGCAGTCACAATGCTCTCATTGGAGAGACTGCTTACTACTCCTCCAAAAGCACAAGCACAAGCTGCATCATCAGTACGTATTGCAAGAACAAGCAATTTGCACACTCGGCCAAGCATGATGCAGCGCCTGGCATCTACACCTGAAACACGCGGCTAGCCTTTCTCAAGCTCAAAGCAGTGCAGAGTCGACATACGCATGTGCATGATTGATGCAAATACATATGCTATGAACTATGCACTAATCCGCTGCTGGCAACAGTCAGGCAGGACTCATTTGCATGGCAGCTTTGAAGCAATTTGTCATTCAGTGCTGCGGCAGAGTTGAAGGCAGTGGAGTTGATTGACAACAGAGTGTGCAACCACTGTGTACAAGTATGCAGCTGTGCATTGTTGCATGCACTGCTCACACTGGCTTGAAGCTTGGCACAGCTGCTGCTTGCTGTTTTCAGACTTTGAGGAATCTCACTCAGCATTCAGAGACTCAATGCCAGGGGGCTTCTCATGGGAGGCTACTGAAGTTTTCTCAGGGTGGGTCCCTCTGCTGCTGCCCTCCCTGTCCTTTTTTCCCTTTCGTCATCACCTTGTTCCCTTTCGTCATCACCTTTTCCCCCTTTCATCATCACCTTGTTCCCTTTCATCATTACCTTGTTCCCTTTTGCCATTGGCCTGTGCATGCCTTGCTTACTCTTTTGACCATGTTCTCACTGCTTGTATTGCTTGCTGCCGGCTACCATGCTCTCCTTCTTGCCGTACCTGCCCTCTTCCCTTGTGACCAAATTTCTCATCATGCCTGTTGCTGCCTATTTACTCCCTTCACTTTTGGCGCTTCCCCTGCCTTACCCCTCTGCGGTTAGCAATTTACTGTTGTTACCCATTCTGCTTTTTTCTGCTGATTTCAGAAGAACAAACCAGGCATTGTGATCATCCTCTGCATCTGGGCCTTTCCTAGCCACCCTTCTCTTCAAGTCCTTCTGCCTACCTGGCCTGTTTTGCTCTTCGCCCTTTGCCTGTTCCATTCCATTTTCCCCTCTGCATGCAATTCTGAGACCCATTCTGCTGCAAATCTTCTCAGCCAGCAGCAACAAATTCATAGCCTTACATGTCATCATGTATGTGACTAGCCAGACTGCCTTCCGCCCTGCCAGACCCTGCCTGACCCTCCCTGACCCTCCCTGACCCTCTCTGACCCTCCCTGACCCTCCCTGACCCTCTCTGACCCTCCCTGACCCTGCAGGCCTCCAGTGGTGACATACAAGTGGAGGCACTGGGGGAAGATGACCGGCACCCTGAGGTGCCACACAGGGCCCCACTCCGCCATTGAGGCCCCGGCAACAGGGCAAACTATCCAGCTGCATGGCATGGGTGAGTCACCTTGAAGTGCTGTTGCTGAACCTTGCATATGAGATTACAGCTGGGCCAAAGATAAGCTTGTCCATGTTTGGCTGGAATTGGATATTGATTATGAACCCACCTGCTTGTCAAGTGGTACCATCATGGTGCATCCTGTGAAAGTCCTTGCAGTATGCAGCTGCATGACATGTGTCATTCCACTTCATACTCAACTATTCCATAGTGGGTCATGCGGCCATGTGTCAAGCACACATGTGCCAAAGCTGCATGACACGAATCAGAGGATGTGGTGTGCGTCAGCACAGTATGTTATGTGATATGCTGTCTGTCTCATTGAAACCACTCAGCTGGCAGAACAAGTCAAAGAAAAAGAAGAGAAGTTTACGCTTTTCAGCGATCATAACAGGAGCCTCCTAAGGCGACAGCCCGGAGCTATGACAATAGTCCATAGCCCTACGCCAAAACAAGTCATGCAAGCTGATGCATCCATGATGGACTGGGCGCAGCATGCAGTTGTGTCTAGTGCAGTCTCCTAACTGTGGGGACCACTTGCATAGCCATGCACAAATGTTGTGTTACTGTATTCCACAAGTCTTGTGTGCTATGTTGTGTTGGGCGTGCTGCTATGCATGGGCTTTCCTTCCATGCCCTGCCCTGCCCTGCCCTGCCCTGCCCTGCCCTGCCCTGCCCTGCCCTGCCCTGCCCTGCCCTGCCCTGCCCTGCCCTGTCCTGCCCTGCCCTGCCCTGCCCAGGACATATGCAAGGAAGATGTCCTTATGCAGGCATTGCGCATGTCACTGATGAATTCAAGATCACCAAGCTGGAGATCTACTATGACCCAAATGAGATCATGGCTCAGATGGTGGGCTCAAGCGGCGTCTGTCCTGTCATGCACTCCACCAAGCATGAGACAACATCGCAGGGCAAGGACAAGTATGAGGTGCCTCTGGAGAACCAGCTGGGAGAGAGCTTGCAGTCCAAGCTGATTGTGTCAGAAGACAACGCAGGAAAGTCTATGACATCCGGATCTGGAGCTGCTAAGGGGCAGTTTGACAATGCTGAGGAATGAAGAATACCAGCCAGTGACAGTAAAAATTGGCACACGTTGGTCTGTTGGTTATGTATGTATATATGCCAGCCATCTTGGTGCAAGTGCTCTGAGGCTAGCTGCAGTTGCTGACTCAGCAAGCTAAGTCAAGCCACAAGAGCAAATGCTTGACCCCAAATTGAGAACAATTCACCAAAGTGAGTAGCATATACGCCCGTTGCTATTTGATTCACAAGGAGCTGCTCTGCTGTGATGTCTACATAGTCAGCCAAGGCTGCTGTACAGGCTTGACGCTATGGCAAATGGCGCATATCAGTCAATTTAATCAAACTTGTCCGTTTTCAATCCAATCCGTAGTAGTAGCCAGGTCGTCGCGCGCTTTGCACTTTCTGGCAGTTGCAGGTCAGATTTGCACGATAATTAGAATTGAAAGCAACAGAGTCTCAGATCCAGTGGTGACTTTCATAGTGATATCACCAATTGTGATCGATCACAATTGGTTCTACCACCTCTGAACGCTTCAACTTTGACAGTGTACAGGAGACTCAACTTCTGTTTACACATTTTGTTTGAATTGTTTCACTAGTTTTTTGAGCATGTTGAAAAAGAGAGAAAAGGTCACACTGTAATGAGCTCATTTGACTATCTGTACAGTAAGCATGCCAGCACCAAAACATTCACACACTGACCCATGTTCAGTGATACAACAAATTCAACATGACTGTTATGTAATATGAATCGCATCCACTATCACTGCAGTCTAGCTAGCTAAATTTACAATCAACAGGTCCAGCCTGACTCGAACACACATCTTGCGAGATTACTCGGCGACTGAGAAAGGCAACAAAACTTGACGCCATTGGGCACTCCACACAGAGAAGCTTGAGTTGGTTCCCAAGTTTCCCAAAGGCCTTTGGATTGAGGACATAGTTTGCTTGCCACTAGCGCTACCGCTTGTCACAACGTGACTCTATAGTGCGCATTCCATGAAGCTATTGCAAGTGCTAGACCAGCGGCACGCCTAGAGGATCAGCAGACACAATCCTTTTTGGCTCCCAAAGCTGCTGTGCTCTATTGGTGAGGTCAATGACCATCATGGCAGCCCCAATCATCACAGGACAAAGACCTGGTAATAGATAGACCAGCACATGATGAACCCCAAGGCACAGCAGGCATCCCGCCACAATAGGTGTGAAAGGAAATAGTATAAAGCACCAGCACATGTAGGTGCAGAAAAGGTCATTACTGCGGCTTACTAAACCATACGAGTCCGTGCTCATGCCCCCAAGCAAGAAGGAAAGTGGAGCTGCCACCACACCTACTCCTATGTACAGGAGGCCGATCAGGGCCGGAACATGGGCCCAGGAAAGCAGACTGAAAGCAGCCACTACTAGTGACAAAGCCGTGAGGGCCAGCGTCCACAGCACAGCACGCTTCAGTCCTGCAAGGCATTCCACACGGCTTTGCTCAGGCTACAAAAAAATGCACAGGAACACGCTGCACGCAGCGCTTGTTTGGAGAAGAGCTTACGTGGGTCGTGGAAGATCTGTGTGCACATCTGCAGAGATTGTGTGCCTGCGAGCACCTGTGTCGCGAGAAGGGCTCCGTGAGCTGGATGTTTTGATCTCAAGGCCCTCCACTGAACAGCAAAAACCTCTGCTGATAGAGGCGCTAGTACAATGTAGCAAGTTTGCTTTGCAGAAGCGTCTACCAGGCTGATTGCCGCAGAAATGCACAAGTGCGCACGAGTATAACGCCAGTTCCAGTTCCAAAATTTAACGCCAGGGTTGAGTCGTGAGCCATGAGCCATAAACAACCAGGGCAATCATGTCTGCACCCTCGGTCAATCCTAGCCTAGGATTCCTAGGTACTGCATATATGTTCTGCTGAGTGTTGCACGCTGAGTGCTGCCGCCACTGGCGCCGCATCATAGTTTCAAGCAAGTCGCACAACCAAGCAACGTCGAGCACAGCAGTGAGTGTGCTCTCATGCATGCTTTGCCACTCAATCAGTCATCTCACTGCAAGGGCGGCCCGAGAAGTCAGGGCGGTTCCATCAAATTTTGAAGGCAGCAAAGCTGGTGTGCTTTCCCCCAGTCAACGACAGCTGCTGTGCTTGAAACGTGCTAGTCCACCCTTGCGTGCTGCTTTCAGGTAAGGTAAGTCACTACGGGTGCGAATCAGAGCAGCTGGTACATTGCTTCAGCACCACCAGAATATCCGCAACCACCCCCGTAATACACTCATGGAAAGGTCCCTGTTGAACCGGTCCGGCAGTCAGCGCCTATTTGTAATGCCAGACAGTCTTGAAAGCAAACGTTCGTCTCAAGTCACGTCACATCTGAAGAGCGTATCACTCAAGCGCAGCACCCCCGTTGAAGACAAGGAGAATGTCAACCCAGACACCTTTGAGCTGGCTCAAAACGAAAGCAGACACCGAAGACAGCGGCTTCCACAAATACAGAGCTTCAATGATGGTTTTGACACACACAAGCCTAATGAGGAGGTCAGTACGCCCCAAGACTGTAAGAGCAGGCCCCCTCTCAGGGACATCACTCCCATCTTTCAGAAGGTGAGCGCTAAAGAGCACATCAGCTACAGTCACAGCTTCGTGCGTTCGAGGAACGAGTGTGTCCTCTTCCACTGACATGCAAGTAAAAGATTTAAGATCTTGCTGTGGGTGTGGTTCAAACAGTCTCATTCTCTGACTGAGCAAACAGATTCAAGCAGATGTTTTCTGGTTTGCACTTCTTTTCTTGAACAAAGTCAATGCTTACCTGGTGCACTGTAGGTGATGAAGAAGACTGTACAGCCTAGCACTCAGAGTAGCTTGCCAGCACCACAGCAGAGTTCAGGCCTACGCAATATGCGATGAGACAATCGTGGTCAATATGATGCATCATTTGGGAGGTGAGACGTTACGCAACTTCTGCCAGTACTGTGTACCGCCTGATGTGAATTTGCTTCGACGCAAATACGTTGTGTGTGCAGGACTGTGGCAGGACAGCAACTACAGAGATGCTTTCAAACATGCTCAGACCTATCTGCTTATAAGCTGTTGTTGCTACTGCGCTGTTCAGCATTATTGCTGTCAGGAGCATTTATGGTTTCTGTTTGAGACAGCATTTCTTACCAGATGCAAGTCAGCGCCACAATGCCCAGTTCATGCCAATATGGCTTCATAAGTTTTCTTCATTTCATGTGCTAGATAGGTGTGCTGTTTGAGTTCATGACTGCAGTCCTTGTGTGTTTTACAGTTTTTAAGCCTGACTCTTGTTTTGATTGGTTGTAGCAACTATATTCCTACAGTGAAATCAAGTCTGCCAACCATACCTTGCTACGGCCAATACATGTATGCTCATTTAAACACAAACTGCAAACTTACATCTGCCAGCGTGACTTAAATTTAATCAAGCACATGTCTCAGGACTGAATGCATCGCAGTGGGATTATTCATGACTTATGTACGTACTATCCCGGCTGCTGGAATGCTAAATCGGGCTTGCAATTTACATGTGCTGAGATGTGAAATGGTGATGAGATGATGGTAGTCAGAATAGAGGCCTGCAGTGGTGGCCTGTTGGCTGTCAAGAACTGTCCTTGTCTGGTAAAACAGGACTCATGTCAAACACATCAGCTCATTCATAATACAAACCGTACACCTGCATGCATACAGCATCATAGGTCAGCTGTGTTTGTCCAACCTGTTGTGTGCCATTTCAGCAGTGCGTGGACTGACACAGTGCATGAGCAACTTGTGAGTGTCAGAACAAGTCTGTGCTTGTGGAAAGTATCAGCTTGACTTACTTGGCAAACACAGTATAGCGTCTCGTTCTCATATAGTTCAGAAGCACTGGAGTCAGAGTGTGTATCCCATAGACACCTGGAGACCACCCGCATAGCTTGACCTTTCTTTTGCCCCAATGTCACCTGCAATCACAGCCTATGCATCAAAATTATCCAGAAGCTGCAGCTGCAATACAAATTGGTTCTGGCATGAGCATCTGACCTGGACTACAAGCTTGTGCCTGTCATATCCCAAAGCCTTGATCTTCTCCCTCAAGTCATCTGCCAGCTGCTTTGCATACTGCACGAAACATTTACTGCCATTGAAGCAACAGCACAAGGTCACTGGCAAAGCCAAATCGAAGTATAAGCTAACCCAGCCCAGTCTGGTCTGGCACCTGAGCAGCTTTGACGGGGTCATACTGCTGGCCTTCCATTCTTTCCCGAAGTGCTTGCTTCAAGACGGCTTGTACCTTATGTCGTTTGAACACGTATTGCTGCAGGACGTAAGCAACATAAGAGACTGTGGCAAAACCCAGCAGTGATAACACCCTCCTGGGAAGGCCAAGGCCACTACAGCTGACCTCTCCGTATCCTTCCGGCTCTGTGATGAACGTGTTTTCATATGTGATCTGCTTTGGCGCTGCATAAGGTGCAGCAGCTTCTTCCATCCTGATCTGTTCACCCCTGCGAGGTCAAAGCCTGAGCTGTGTGCTTTTTGTAAGTCCAAGACGGACTAAGCAGACCAGCTCATCAACACCTAGCGGGCAGTTGCCACAAGTACCAGAGAGAGTAGAATACACACGGCGTGCACGCATCAAGTCTGATGGCACGGACGTAAACTGGTGTTTTGCCTCGCCTGTAATTAGTCAAAGCGAAATTTGAGTTCTGAGTCGCCATCAAGGGCCTGTCATATGCCAACCCTGCAGCGCTCTCTGCGCTTTTGTATTCAAGCGCTGTATTCAGTGGTTACAAGGGTTGTGATCACGCGACCTATAGTCTTGCTGCACCTGTTGCGAGAATTGTGCGGTCTGACAATCTCGTTCAATTTCTCATACACCGCATGTGCTACTCACCTATGTCGTGACAGCGTCAGGATCGGCTTGGATCGTCGGGTTGACCTTGTGGAGGTCTAACCGCTTGCAGGCGGCAATGCAAGCGCAAAATGGCATCAACACGTACTCTCAAGGTGACCTGCAACGGATGATCAGGCAGGTATCTGACTTGTACACTCAGACAGCAGAAGCCACCGCGAAAGAGCTTGAGGATGCAAGCAGTCTCATTGAAGCCGGTGGTGAGAACTTCAAGGTGTGATTGTCCCGTCTCTGGCAGCACATTTGGACTCACACATTCAGATAGTACCCTATAACTGCAATAAGCAAGCTCAGTGACAACAACAATTCCAGCAGTGTGATCTTGTCATGTGAAATTAGCCTTGTCTTGCAGCTGGCCCAAGTGCAGATTGCACTGCTGCTTACAGGTGGTCATCAGGGTGCGGCCCCCTCTTGCAAGGGAGCTGCAGGGGTACAGACCATTTGAAAACTCAGCGTTGGTGGACCCAAGTCAGCGCGTCATCACCTTGTCTGAAAATCTTCAGTCACTTGCAGCAAATGGTGGTGCATCTAACTCTCCCGATAATGGCATGGTGAGCATGACGCAGCCACCTCTGTGCAGCTAATACACCCTCAGTAGGCATACATCCGTGCTGCAATGATGTGCAGTGCACATTCCACAACCTTTGCTATGCAACTGTTGCATCAAGCTATCGGTCCTAGCAAACATGTTGAGTATAGCAGTATCATGCGGTCTTGTGCACTGCAGGTGTTCTCAACATACCGGTTCACCTTTGACCATGTGTATGCGCATGACTCTGCCCAGGCAGATGTATACATGAACTCGGCCAGAGAGTCAGTGCTGAATGCACTACAGGTGCGCTTTGGCTGCATGCGGCTGTTGCAACGTACAATGTTCAAGCAAGCTTTGAGTATGTGTCCAAGCTTGGCTGCCTAAAAGTATGTATACATAGCACAACTACAATCAACATGTCAGGTCTGTCTGTCCTTTGCTCTGCTTGGATTAAGCACAGGCTGTGCAATCTGACTGGCAATCTAGCATGCAAGAAAGCAAATTGCGTGGCATGCTAATTCAAACAAGCTCACTTGGCAGCATGCCAGTATGTGCACACGCCCATCTCACATGCACCCAGGACAGCTGCTAGCTTTTTCTTCGCCAGTTTCTGTTGTACAAGCTGACAGTGCCTATGTGGTCCGTCAAAGGGCAATGGCTGTAGGTCTAGGATGCCATTGCTGCACATTGTCAAAGCCTGCAACTTGCTTGTGCATAAACATTGTCATTGGCATGTCAATAAGCATCCTATCAGTAGTTGTCCCCTGATCTGCATGTGAGTGTCTGCAGGGCTACAATGCAGCCATCATTGCATATGGCCAGACAGGTACAGGCAAGACATTTACAATGGAGGGGGCTCACTCCGGCCCTAGCAGGGGTATCATCCCCCGAGCCATTGAAGATGTGTTCATGTACATCGAGAATGACAGGAACGCTGCCCAAAGCAAGTTTCTTGTCCGCGCTTCATACCTGCAGATCTACAATGAGGTGAGCCAGTGTGACTCTGTGGTACAGTGTGCTGATCTATCTGTGCAACCTGATAAGCGCAAAGCCTGCAAGCACAATCTACAGGCGTCATCCTGTCAACAGTATTGTCAGCTGGTTATCACATCAACTTCATCTTCCAGTTTCATTGAACGTCCTACAGTCTGATGGACAACAAGTTGCTGAGAGTATCACGCAGCAGTGCATGTCAGGACCTCATGCATGACAGCACCAGTCACACTGTCACAGTAGTGCAGATCAACAGCAGACTGCGCAATACCAGCTCCCCCAAGACCGATGTGCGTATGATTTAACATCAGTATGTCTGAGTACATGCAGTGTGCTGGCAGGTGATCAGTGACCTGCTGAAGCCAGAGAGGCAGAACCTGGTGATCCGGGAAGACCGCAAGAGGGGGGTATTTGTGGAGGGCCTTTCTGAGTGGGTTGTGCGTTCCCCTGCTGAGGTAACAGCCTGCAAGCTCTTCAAGTCAGTCTTACTTGCTACTTGTAATTGGCAGCATTATACGTGAAGCCGGTATCTAGCAAGGCACCTAGACATGTTATTTGATGTCACACCACTCTGCCAAGATGCTATGCTTGGCTGCTAAGCTCAGCTGAATAGCATAGCTCAATCTATAAACCCAATGGCAACACTCAGTGGCACCACCATCAATTGACCATAGTCAATGAAATCACCCTGCTGGAGCGCACTTGTTGACAGGCTGAACAGCTGCAGTGTGTCTCTCAATGGTAAGAGGAGAGCTACAATACCCAGAGCAGTTTGCATTGACCTGGCCAGACACCATGGCTGGCTGCCATGCTATGCAACATGACATTAGGCTGGGTGTACACAAAGGGAATGCAGCAGCCATGAGGCTGGGACACACACCGCTTGCTTCTGTTTTGACGCTGCTACAGCCATGCTGCTGCATCAGCCTGGCATGCCTTGAGGCTGCAAGCTGCAAGCGGTGTATGGCTTGATGGAGATGTGCGATTCTCAGGAGTGTACATGGCGGCAGTCTTTGTGACTGAGTGCTGCTTTGTTAAGCCTGTATCCACAGCAACCACGCCGTCTCAGTCTGATGTGTCTTGCCTCTGTGATGTACATATTGCTTCATGGAGATGGCGAGGCTGCCCACAAGGCTGTATGCACTACCAAGCTGAATGAGACCAGCTTGCAGTCACTCTGACCTGACGTGACTGTATACAGGAGCTGTCATGTCAGATCACATCCACACATTTTGCACTGTAACTGCTGTATGGCTGGGTGCAGAGGGAGCCCTGGGCTATCAGATGTGTCCACTGTCTGTATAGGCTTGTGATCAGAGCAGTTATGCCATGTCTGTACGGTGTGCACAACAGCCGCAACAATATCATGGCACGCTGTGCAGGGCAGCCAATCAGCAACAACAGCCTTCAATGCAGCTGCTTACAGCTTTGTTGTCACAGACAGGGTGTGACCCCCGGTCGTCGGCCTCAAGCAGTACAGATCGAGTTGGATTGAACAGTGTGCTGATACGATTATACAGCCTGAAACTGACACAGCTTGCGTGTGGTGCACTGCTCTGAGCGCCCAGCAACACAGCCAGACATTGACACAGTGTTTGAGCAGCCATTGACACAGGCTGCCCATGTGACAGGTGTACGGGTTAATGGAGAGGGGCGCTGCTCAGAGGGCCACGGGCGCCACCAAGCTGAATGAGATGAGCAGTCGCAGCCACGCTGTCTTCATCATCATTGTGGAGAAGAGCACTGTCATGGCCGAGGACAGCCTGGCTGCTGAGGATGAGGAGATGGAACAGTTCAGAGGGCTGGCACCAGGTCACTCACTTACTACAAGCATGCCATGACAGTCATCTCCTTGTGTCCCAGGGATGAAAATAGGGTGCACCAGGTCACTCTTGCTTGCTGCTTGCTTGCTTGCTTGCTTGCTTACTACAAGCATGTAGCTCTGGGTTCCACCTCAGGAGGCTCCCGTTATGATTGCTGGAAGGCATCACGTTTCCTTGTCTTCATAAAAGCATGCCATAACAGTCATCTCCTTGTTCTGTCTTAGGGATGCAGCCAGAGATGTGCAAAAGACACCAAAAAAGCGTGCTGTATTTGAAGATGGTCTGCCTGAATGTTGGAAGCTCACAGAGCAGTAGATCTGGTCATTTTTGTCATTGCGTGCAAGAACCAGTTGCATCAACTGCATCACAGGTTGTGTACTGTGTGCCGAGTAAAGGGGATGATAGCCTTCCATGCCCAACAGAACTACTTGATGCACTTATGATGCGTATCCATTTGAAAAAGGGGAGCCATTCTGCTTGCAGTGCAACACAAGTTGGCTGCTGCGAATCTAGTGCAAATGAGACTGCTGCAATCTCAGCAAAAGTTGCTGTGTTGCTCCAGCATCAGTTGTGCTGTGGCCTGGCAGTCATGCATTGACAGCCTCATGCATCCTTTGTGCACTGCCAGCAAGGAGAGAGAGAGACAGCAGCCATCACCATCAATGCAGCTAATTGGGACAGTCAGCACTCTCTGCCTTCACCCTTCTCATCGACTGCCTGCTGAGGTCTCATGCTGCTGCTTAGGTATGGGTAAGGCGCGGCATGGGTCAGGGGCTGGGGGTCCAGGGGAGCTGAGGCAAAGTGTGAAGGTGGGAAAGCTGAACCTGGTGGACCTGGCTGGCAGTGAGCGAGTCCACATCACTGGCGCCACAGGTTGGCCCAACCGCCATACTTCTTCAGCAACTCTGCCAAATCACACACTCGCAATGCTGACCAGACACGCCAGCTTGGTTTTGTCGCACACCACATACACCTGTGCTTTCGAGCCAGGTTGTCTGACGAGTCACACTGGCTCTACACCTCAGACTGTAAGTTATAAAATGAAAATGAAACAATCAGACACACAGACGTGTCTGATCTGTTCAACGTATTTCCCTTGCACACGTCGCAACAAACGTGGGCCTGTTACAGTGAGTCAGTCTGGAAGTGTTCAATGGATCAGGTGCATGCATGTGACTGTTCAGGCAAGAGGCTGGAGGAGAGCAAGAAGATCAACCAGTCCCTGAGTGCACTGGGCAATGTCATTGCAGCCCTGACTGACCACAAGGGCACCAGAGCACATATTCCCTACAGGTATGGCTGCTGCATGTTTGCTTTGGTCAGTCTGACAATCCGTCGCATTCTGACTGCAAGCCTTTGAACAGCGCAAACCGTATCATCCGAGACAGACTGGTCATGAGGTCGTGCTGTGCTCATGTACTGCCAGCTTGTCAACATGTTGCCACCAGCCTACACTAGTCTGTGGTTCTGTTTTGCTGCTCCAGAAAGTCCTGGCTGTCAATTCTGACCCCAGCAGCTCTGTATGACTAGTGTTGTGGTCGCTACATATGGATGCATGTATCTCATGACACAAAGCTGCCTTGTGTTCCTCAGGGACAGCAAGCTGACCAGGATTCTGGAAGACAGCATCGGTGGCAACTGCAAGACCACCATGATGGCCATGATCAGCCCTGCCCTAGAGGCCTATTCTGGTAAGGCCCTTGATGCTGCATTCATCTCTTCGCACATGTAGTCTGCATGTAGTCCAGCTGTGCTTCTGCAAGGGGACACCCATTGAGCATGTTGTGGCCTGGTCATGTAGTCAGGAGTCACAGAGTGCAGCTGATGTGTCAGCGTCGTCATGTTGACTGCATAGTAGCCCTGTACAGCTTATGACTGTCCAAAAGAGTCCAGGAGGTATGTTGGCCAACCACCTGCAAACCTGCTGCATTTTCCCCAAGCAACCGATGAGTGGTTGTGTTTCAAAGATGTGTCATTTGTGCATGCTATCAAGCTACCAGGACAACACTCACCTTGACAGACTCAGCGCTGCTTGTACAGTCAGCGCAACCAGACATGCTCTGCGCACTTGTGTCAGCTAGCTTCAGGTCCCCAACACACCCTGATGGGCCTCATCCCCCATTCTGTTCATCACTCATGCCTTTACTTCTCCCTTTGTAGGCTAGGGCCCACGCTATCATCTTCAGGCTGCCGCCTAAGGAGGCTCCTAATCTGAGACTTACAAACGATCTGGGCTTTTCTTTTCTTTTCTGCACACCCTGGAGTGTGCTGCAGAGTCGCTGAGCACCCTCAAGTTTGCCAACCGAGCCAAGAACATCCGCAATGCGGCACGGGTGAATGAGGATGTGGACCAGCGCACCCTGCTGCGCAAATATGAGCGCGAGCTGCGGCGGCTGAGGGCCGAGCTGCAGCAGCGCCAGCGCGAGCTGGTGGACAAGAGGCACCTGCTTGAGGTCTGCCTCCTCAAACACACTCCTGCTCAGGCTTGCTGGCTGGCTACTGCTTTGTAATGTCTCTCTTACCTTGCGTATGGCAGCGCGAGCTGGTGGACAAAAGGCACCTGCTTGAGGTGTGCCTCCTCAATCAGACTCCTGCTCAGGCTTGCTGGCTGGCTACTGCTTTGTAACGTCTCTCTTACCTTGCGTATGGCAGCTAGGGTCAAGCATAGACAAGAGGCACCTGCTGGAGGTCTGCCTCCTGGAACACTCCTGCTCAGACTTGCTGGCTGGCTACTGCTTTGTAACGTCTCTCTTACCTTGCATATGGCAGCTAGGGTCAAGCATAGACAAGAGGCACCTGCTTGAGGTCTGCCTGCTGGAGCACTCCTGCTCAGGCTTGCTGGCTGGCTGAAGCACTCCGATCCCTTCTCCTCTCTTGTATATGGCAGCCGACAAGTCTGGGAGTGCTCCTAACCTGCCTGGGCATGGCACTCATGTGATTAATTCATGTTACTCACGTACTCACGTGTCACGCCGAGGGTCAAGTATAGACAGCCCTGACTGGCTCTTTGGATGAAGTTCTCTTTTGGCAGTCGGCCTACCAAATAATCACGCAGGTGGAAGTATTGTAAACTAGACCGGACGCGCACTTTCCAGACACAACATACTGGCTGAGCTGTCAAGCTGCACCACTCATTGACATGTCCTTCCTCAATGGTCTGCTGTGCTTGCACCAGATTTGTAGGCCATGGCGGCACAAGCAAGCCTGCTTGAGTCATGCAGCTCCTACTTCAGCCTGGACAGTGGTACCCACTCAAATGACAGCCCGTGCTTTCCAAAGCCTTGACAACATGCCTGGCTGGATGATTTTGTGCTGACTGCATCCTTATGTGACTTGATAAAACTGTCCATCCAGAATAGACAGAGAACAAGAAATGGAAACCAGTAGGGAGGACGGGGGATGAAGAAACAGAGTTAAGCAAGAAAAGTGAAAAGGTCAAGAACAGGCACAAAACAGAACATTTGCAACAAGACAAAAGGATGTGTAGGTGGAGGAGCAGAAGCGGCGGGCTGAGGCGGACAAGCTGGCGGCCATCACGGCTCTGGAGGTGCGCAGCCGCGAGTTCATGGTGGAGAAGGAGGAGAAGCGGCGCCTGGAGGCGCGCATCACCTCCATGCAGTCCCAGCTCCTCATCGGAGGCCACAAGATTGAGGACATGCCCGTCTTCAGGTCACCCCCCCCCCCTGCTGTGCCAGCCCACTGGGCAGACCAATTGTGCTGATGCAAACATGGGACCCACAACCATCTTTCATCCCCATCCTGTGGTCCCAGCTCCTTATTTGAGGCTACAGGATAAAAGCCATGACTTTTGCTGCAGTGTACCTGCTGTTTCTGTGTGCGACTCTTGCAGAGCTATCTGAAGCATGACATCAGCACGAGGAAGGAAAATGACTTTTGTGTGGTCAATGAACCCAAGGCATACCTGCCTTGTGCACTGTTTCATACTACCAATTATTGACTAGTGGGCTTAGGCAACAGGCATCAGGTGTGGGCAACACATGTCAGCACCCTCCAGACAGATTTGCTATGAGTATCATGGATGTATTGATGCAACTTCAATATGCTAATGTTGCCTCATACAGTCAGGATTGCCAAAACAGTTCTGGGTTACAGCGTGTTCATGCAACAGCAACTTCGGGTCAAGCTTCTGTCAGGCATCCTGCAGGTATCACCATATCACCCAGGCCCCTTGCTTCTAAGCTGAAAATTGACAGAAGAACACTCACACTGCAACAACATGTCTTGATTTGAGACACGGTCTCTATCTGAAATGCTGCAACACTCCTTAAACACCGCATGCGTGACATCCACAAAGCATCGAGCTGCCTGTCAAGTAAAACTCAAATTGCTTTACTGCTGCCTGTGTTTATCTATGAAGCTACTGTATTAGCGCTCACATGATGTTAAAGCTGGAGTGACATCTTGTTGCAGACATTCACCTATGATGCTGTGCACAGAGAGAGCTGATGTGAAGCTGTTCAAGGCAGCTGTTCAGCACACTGAGCTCACATGTCACAGCGCATGGACAGAAATAAGCATGTCTGCAGGACTCTGTTGGCACGGGAGCATAAGCGAATACGTGCTGAGTATGAGGAGCGAGTGAAGCAGTTGGAGCAAGAACGGCAAGGTGTAGAGGAAGAGCGAGTCCAGGTAGCCTTGCACACAGCTGGAAGCACGTTCCGGCATTTTGAGACCTCACGTGCATGCATTTATATATGCACCACTCCAATGTAATACATTGTAAACAGGCTTGCATCTACTTCACCTTGCTGATTGATGCAGATCCACATAGTGACTGAGCAGGACATTGCGCATGCTTCAGCTCAAGTGCTTGCAGGTAGCTCATGATTCATCACTGTGACCGTCTGTTTGCGCAGCCTGCTTGAGGAAGAGCGTCTACCTTTGCATCACGACAGACATGTTGGGTTGGCTCGGCAACAGCGCTCCACATGCAAGAGCCATTTTACACATCACTGTGTGCCTGTAGGTGGACCGGTACAAGCAGCTGCTGCTGAAGCAGCGAGACATCATGATTGCTCTGACAGGGCGCCTGAATGAGAGGGATGAGCAGATACTCACCCTACAGGAGGAGCTGGAAGCTTATGATGCGCACCAGAAGTGAGTGCTGCTGTGAAACTTCATGTCCACTATCATGCCATTTCACGTCAGCAAGTCTAAGCAAGCAGTAACAACATAAGGGAGTGTCATCTGTACAAGATACTACAGCACCTACAGGAGGTGGTGTGGCCCTGAACATGCACACCTTGCAATGTCTTTCCTTCTCACACACAGTCTCACAGATTGGAATTATGGCATACTGCCGCTTGATAGTCGTCTCATAGTACAATAACACTGCTGCAGGGGCGCTGTGGCGTGCAGAGTTGACTTGTGCAATGCAGCAACCCATCAACCCCTACCAGTGCTGTGTTGTACATTTGAACACTACCGTTTCTGGCAGGTCAGGTCAGGGATCAAAAGAGAGCAAAGCTGACAGCCTTGTGCAAGGCAGCATGGCACGCCTTGCTTGGCAGCATTGTCACTGCTTCATGATCCATTCATGATACTGCTGCAGGCAGCTGGAGGATGCACTAGATCACAAGAATGCAGAGCTGATAGACCTGCGCAAGGCATCCCTGGAGCATGCCGTGGCTTCCCCCATCAAGCCCTCCTCCCATCTGCAATCTGCCCTTGGAGCTTGGGGCAACGCCGTGCAGGCCTCTGCCAGGTCAGTTCAATATATATATATGTATGTGTACCGCCCCTGACACTATGTACTGAATCAGACACAGTGTGTCTGATGCTACACGGTCTGACTTGGGCCATGTGCCATTTCTGTTGTTCCTTGTGCTGTTTGAGTGCTACAGCATGCAGCCCCATGCATTTTCAGCTTGATCATGTATACATCAATTCTGTGTGTGCCCTCATGTGAAACAGGCTTTGTGCTTTTTAGACCTGTCAGTGTGCCTTGCTTTCACAGATTTGCGTACTTATGATTGCTCCTAAATGTCATCACTCTCAGCTCTGCATGTATCACGACAGACCTTGCAGCCATCTGGAACCTGGGCCATATATTGAAATAACGGCAATATACTGTTATTGTCTGCTCATGTGTTTGCTGTGGTGTATAGGCAGCAGGAAGGGGCCAGCAGTAGTGGGGCAGGAGGGCCTGTGGACCAGCAGGGCTTCCAGCAAACGCCCCCCAGCGCACGATCCAGCCTAGGCTACACTCCTAGCAGCGTGAGTGGCCATGGCTAGCCGGCAGTGTGACCCGCAGGCGTCGAGCTGGCTGCATATGCTGGCATGTAGTGCGGCACGCATGTTTGCAGTGTCAACTTTTTGAAACCTGCCAACTTTCACTATAGCAACTTGCAACCTCATCTTGTTTCCTTTCGGCACATTGACGACTGTTCCTGCTGACTCCAAATGGCAAAGGGCTGTCGTGTGCATGTGCTGTTTTGTTCGGGCAAATCAAGGATGGCTTTAAGCTTCATGTACGCTGCTGTTCAAGCTGCTCCATTCAAAGTGTGCTGGCAGGGGGACACCAAAACCTGGTCCAGGGACAATTGCATCCCTGGGTTGCATCCCTGTATTACATAAAACTGCCACTGCACCGTCTGTGCAAGAGGAGCAGACAACTTCATCGCCACATAAGGTGAGAGAAGCCATTAGTGATGATGGGTGTGGTGTGCAGGGTGTTCCAGCTGAGGTGTTGCAGGAGCAGTTGGAGCAGTTGCAACAGCAGCATGACCAGCTGCGGGCAGAAGCCCAACAGTCCATGCAGGCCAAGGAGGACCTGGTGCAGCAGCTGCAGCAACAGAATCGGCAGCTTGCATCTGGCCAAGCGCCCCAGGTCAGGCAGCTCCATGAGCTCATTACCATTGTCACAAGAGGTTGCATTGGACCTGGGAATGATTGGGACTATCATATGACTTCACCTTTTGACTTGAACTGCCAATTGTGATTTGTCTAGGCATGACAACACACTTACCATGTCACTTAGTGCTGTCACCAGATGCTGATTGGAAACACATTGGTCAAGCCCATAAAGTGACAGACCCTGTTACACAGGTCTCATACGCAAGTCAAAACAATGAAAGACCATGCTGAGCACTGCATTGCATGCAGAGGCAACATGGGACAGTAGCAGCAGCTGCATCCTGGAAGAATGTGTCAGACAGCGTGCTTGTGCTTCACGACTTGCAATGGAAGTTTGAAATGCGTGTCTTGAGACATTGTCATCTGCACATTGGCGCGGTGCTTTGTCTGACATCCATAATCTGCTCGCTTTTGATGTCATTATGTCCAGAAGAATGCTCTTGCCATTGTCAGATCTCTGGCAATTGCATTCATGCGTGAAGGGTTGCCGCAGGTCTAATTTCCATGATGTTGCATGACATGACTGTCAAAACTGTCCTATCAATAGACCCTAAAGGGATGAGAGGCACAAGTTGCCCTGCTCGTCATGGGCCGCAAAGCGGCAACGATTGTCATTATTCATAATAATCATTATTAGTAGTATTATTGTCGTTTGGTATCAAGAAGAGTGAGCGTCTGCAAGACTTGGTGCTCTCTGCAGGGGGATGCAGACTTGCAGAGCACGCTGGAGCAGCAGAGCAGTGAGATTGCTTCCCTGAGGGAGCAGTGCAGCAACCATGCCAAGGAGAGGGCTGCCCTGAAGACCATCCTGGATGCCAAGATTAAGGCTCTGGTGGATGACATTGGCCAGTCTGTATCTGACCTGCCTCCGGAGGTCAGCCATCATGCTCACCTTGCAGCACTGACCTTGCCTAAAGCATGTTATGCTTACCTGGCATGGCATTGTCTTCAGTCATTAGGCAGGTGCTGTACGCTTGCTTTGATCAACGGCTAGGCTTTTTGCTTGGGGCCTTCTGCCCTAATGCAAGGGCCGCTGGAGTATGCTTGTTTTCACTGACAATGGTCATGTCGTCACACTGGTTGAGCAATAAGCTTTTCTGTTGCTGTGCAGAGGGGACCACAGCTGAAGCGTCAAGTGGTGGCTTTGAACAAGCTGGTCGGAGCCACTGTGAGTGCCATGTCAGCTGCTGGAGCCCAATCATAGCTGAGCTTAGCCTCAATTGCATTGGCATTTTCAGCAGCTGCACAGACACAGCGTTGGTTGCATTGGCCATATTCAGCTGCTGCATAGGCACAGGTTAACAGAGCAGTGTGCGGGATTTAGCTCTGCCCCTAACAACCCATATAGCATGCCTGACCAGATCTGTGTAACAGGGCTAATATATGAATGTACCCCTTGTCTATTGAACGCACGACATGTATAATGGTTGAACTCAGCAAACAGCTTTGTCTGCATTGAACAAGAGCAGTCAAACTGCAACATGGTGAGTTTTGGTGTTACACTAGCTAGTCTAGATCATAGTCCTATGAATCTGACAGCACAGCTGCTCCTGAGGCTCATCGCAAGCTTGCAACAACGCACTTAAAGAGCACAATTGTATAGCAGCGCAGTATATAGCTGGCATGCTACATGTTAACCAAATTCAACATAGGATTGTTGCAGATTGTGCCAGCCTGCAACTTTGTGTACAGTTTGCGCTGCAATTGCACTAGTGTGTTCTGTGGCCTGCTTCTGCTAGCCTTTTTGGGTCATGACATGCTGCTGCACCAGCTGCTTTGAATTTCAACATGAGAGAGAGAGAGACAAGCAAGAATAAGACAGCAAAGTTCCACGTTTCGGGGACTGGTCATCGGATTCATCATCATACCACTATAAAAAAAGTTTCACATTTGCCTGCACCAAACGAAAAGTCAAAGTCTGGGATCCCGAAAAGCCGGACAATGCCAGGCTGGCAGCTACTTTGGCCACGTCTGGGAACCTTCCTGTTACGGCATGGCCCGTTGCCGATACCGTGCTGATACCATAGATCAATTGATGAGTACGGCAAATTCGCTGAGACCAAGATCGGCTCACATCACATAGGATTCAGAGGGCACCGACCGCGCGGTCGGTGCCGTGCCATGTGAGCGTTCACACTCACAGTACCATCGGCGACAGATGGCAGGAACAAAAACGGTCGGCAGCGTTCAGCTTAGTACTAAAGAAAGATGCATAGCTGCAGCAGGCGCTGCCCTAGTTGCAGCTGTGGTGGTCAACCCGCTGGACGTGGTGAAGGTAAGCGTTGAGTGCGACTTATGAGCATGCAGCTTGATGGCCCCTGTTGCTTGCAAGCCAGTGTTGCTTTTCCTGTGGGGTTGGCTCGTGCCAGGAGTAGGGACTGGCCCTTTGGCTTTTCTGCCACTTGCTGAACTGCTGGTCTGTATTGCAGACAAGGATGCAAGCACATGCACACCAAAGTGGAGCAGCACATAGAGTAATACCGCGTCCCCTGCCGTCCCTGGCAAAGTATGTTCTATGCAGTGCTCCCTCAGCAATTTGTTGTGCTATTGCCATTTTGGTGAGCATCTCGTCAAAGGCATCTGTTTTGCAGTGTGCACCAATATGCTCTGGGGTCTGTGGTACCCGGCCCAACCAGCTTCTGGGATGTTCAGCAGCAGTCAATGCAGCATGGCAGGCTTTCAAAGCCTCCGGTATACAGGTGCCAATTTCTGCCTGTTTCTCTGCTTGCTTACAAACTTGATACAGTTGTTTCCCAGTCATCTGCCCATTTGCTAGGCTCATTTTTGTGATGAGAAACATGGAGCTGGTCAATGATGTACGTTCTTAAAAGAATTGTTTCAGTTCGACTCGCTTTGCTGGCATGCCTGGTGCTGCAAAAGATGTTAATGCACCTGTTCCACTTTGCCTTGCTCAGTGAAATACTGCATGATGAGCAAAGCAGACAGGCTGTAGCTGAGTCTCTCACATTGACACTTGTTTCAACCGTGTGATACATTACCTCGCACAGTCAGTGCACCACTTGATGTGCACAGACAGTTGTTGCTATGCAGTCACACGCACTCAGTGTCTGATGTATCGCAGGTCCTGCATTGACGGCCTTTGGAAGATTATGCGCCATGAAGGCCCTTCTGTCCTGTGGCATGGGGTCAATGTCTCTGTGCTTATTTCAGTCCCCATGATCTGCATGTACCTGCCCATGTATGACACTCTACTGGCGGAGCTTGAGTCAAAAAGTATATATGCACCCCTCATAGCTGGATCTGCTGCTCGAGCCATGTCTGTAGTGGCTACATCACCTCTAGAGCTACTCAAGACACGCATCCAAGCAGCTGGTGCTGGCAACGTTGCAAGCAGCCGAAATGCGGCAAGCATTACGACGCCTTTCTCTGCAGCATTGCAGCAAATGCGATCTGACATGAAGGTATGACTTCTGGTTGCAAAATGTAGTGCCTCTTCTGTGTAGGCAGCACATAGCCTGCCTGCATCTCATATTTTGCTGCTGCCTGTGGATGTAAACCGGCACCGGTTACCTCCTCTGGTGCTATCACATGAACACCTTTCATCAGCTGGCTGTAAATAGCATGCTGCCTCATGCTTGGTTGAGAACACTGTCTGCAACAGACCATTTGTGGTGCGCTCGCAAGTGCTATGTCAACAATATCAGTTTTCCCTACACAAGTTCATGCTTCAGCATCAACTGACTGTCATCTGCAAGCCATTAGTCCTGATCAGACGTGGTTGTGTCTTTTGTTTGTTCTGAGCTGCTGTGTATGCTTGCAGGGCAACAGATCACAGCAGATCAGCAGTCTATGGCGGGGAGTTGGAGCAAGCTTGTCCAAAGATGTTCCCTTTGCTGGCTTATACTGGACGCTGCTAGAACCATCACGGACCTGGCTTGATAGCCATGCACATATTTCACATAGTTCGTCGGGCATCAACACGCACACACTGGCAATCAATGCCTTGGCAGGCAGTGTTGCAGGAGCAGCCGCAGCTGCGGTCACAACACCATTTGATGTTGTGAAAACAAGGCTACAGACCAGAGATGCTCAGCTTGAACGCAAGGGCACATTAGAGTGCTTAGTCAGCGTGGCCAAAACAGGAGGAGTCAGGGGTCTATTCTCTGGCTGGGGTCCACGAACTTTGCGTACTGCTGCAGCATACGGAATTCTCATGTCCAGCTATGAGATCTGCAAGGGCATCTACAGTACTCACCCCTCTGAATGAATAAGTTCAATGAGAGCATCTTGATGCACCATAGGCTGCATTTGACAAAGATGCAAGGTCCTTCGTAGTCACTGCTTATGTAGATTAGCTATCTTTGCTTTGACATTCTTGCCTGTATTCTTTCTTGCACCATTGCCTTATTTGATGTTGGCATGCCTTGTATTCTAGTGCACGCTCATGAACAAACTGACTGGTGCTGCTGTTAGCAGCTTGTTCCTGTTTTGTAATGAATGGGGTTGATATCTTGCATATAACGGAACAGCCTTAACCCACAATGACCCTTGTTCATAGTGGAGACTGTGTGGGAAGCCTTATATCAGGCACTGGCAGAGAAGATGTAACCAGATAATGAGCAGATCTTGTTTACCCAAGATTGGATGTCACTAGGATCCAAGCAGGCCACATTGGGCAGGTCAGCAGCAGCACCATCAAGAGCAGCAACAGCAGCTGCAGCAGGGTGACCAATCAGACCTAATCAAACGCCTTCCTGCCAACCTATCAGACGGTGATGATACGTTGGATGTATAGCATGCGACTCATGCTCAATGCCGCAGCTTGTGACCGTCAGTGGGTGCAAGCTGCATGAACAGGGTACTGTGGTGCTTGAAGGTACAACGTTTTGCACCACGAATGCTGTGAAAATCTGCTGTTTGTACGGTCTGACTTTGTTGCGCGTTTTAGTTTGATGATGCAGCATCAATGCCATCCTGCACAGCCGCATTTACATGCTGCAAATTTGATGTTGCCAACATGCAAAATCCCACCACATCATTGCATGTTGCGTGTTTGTGTAATGAATAGCTCTCCTGCCCATTCGAAAATGCACATTGAATGCCTGACTGGCAAGCAGCAGATGTACAGCACCTGCTCATGAACTGGCAGCTTCATGGAAGCTGTCGCTGGTGGCGACGTTTGTTGGTGCCGGCAGTGCAGTAACCAACATTGCAGCGAGTTCTCCTCGAGGGAATGGCTTGCCATGGTCGTTCTCTACAGCACACATCCACACAAGAAGCTCTATGAGGTCTCTACCGCACCTGCCAAGGGGCTACGTCGAGATTTGTTTGAATGAGCTTCATTGTGCTTGTTAGCATCTGCACCGTTCAGCCTTTTTGACATCTGTTTGATAGGCTTGTATGACTGACAATGATTTGGCTACATTGCTTGTTTGGCAGTCTGACTGTATGACGCCTTGTGTGCGTTTGCTTTTAGATTGGTGATGATTTATGCAGCAATGACAATCTTTATGTCTCGTCAGTTGTGGCGTGCATGCCTATTTGCCTATTTTGGGTCCTGCAGCTTTGACGCATTTTTGGTCTCATGAGACAAAAGTCATCATGCCTCTGTTTGGTGAATCTGAACGGTGTTTGACCTTTGAGCATGTGCTTGGCTTATTTTGCTTGACATGCTGACGTTTTACAGACTTCTGTGTTTGCCTCTTTCCAACTCATGACGGTAGCTTGTAGCTTCGACTGCGAGTGACCTTCCATTAGTAGCTTGTGGTTTCTCTCGTTGCATGTATGTGTAATAAATAGCTCTCCCGCCCAAAAAAGAACCCCCAAACTGCGCCTATCCTCATTACCAATGGCATCGTCAGGTGTCACAGGTACAATAAGCATGCAATGGAGAAGCCAAAACAGAGTCAGAGAAATCAGAAACAACGTCAGTATTTTGGCGCTTCCCCGTACAGGGCGCAACCATTGCTGAGCAACCATTGCTGGTCATGACTCAGGCGCATACGAAGGGTCCTTAGACTTCTCATCAGTCCCGGCAGGTGCTTGTGAGGTAGTGACCACATCCTTATCACTTTCAGCAGCAACACCCGTGGATGCCCCAGGTGAAGGATCCTCAGGAGAGGGATGAAGCAAGGGAGTGGGACCAGTGGGCACTATTTCTCCGGCCACATGTGCAGCTGCCCGCTGCTGTTGTGCCTTCCCCTTGGCTCTGTTGATCTTCTTGCGAAATTGCCTGGCAGACGGTGCAGCTCTCCTTGCCTGAGCCTGCCGCTGTGCAAACTTGCTGCCCAAGCTGACAGTGACAGAGATTGAAACCCTGAGCCCCGGAAATATGATGAATCTGGGGGGCTTGCGCAATGAGGAATATGCAGTAAACGCTTGCACTTGAGCTACTGACACACCCGACCTGCCTGGGGGCTCACTGAAAACTGCAAGATGCGCATAAAGCTCTCAGCATACTCCTGAACAACAGTGACATCTGAGCTGTACCCAGCTGCTTGCAACAGCTTGTGCATGTACATGCGCTTGAGCTTGTGCATGTGCCAACAAAGGTCCAGGCCCTGCAGGCAAAGGTCATCTGCCGATTGAATGGAGCCTAAGATGCAGCCATGATGGCAAGGCCGGTCATGTCATGACGCATACGTTTCACTGCGCAAGGCAAGAATAATGGCAAGTGTGACAGTGTCTGTGCCCATGCAGCAAATATGCATCCCCGCAACTGGCACAGCGCCTTGACCGGCTGAATTGCCGCCCCAAGCAATGTCAATTAAGCACGTCGTCCTAGAGCACGATGGCCCGTAAAAGCATGCGAGAAGAGAAACAAGCAAGCCAAGCTGGATGCACTTCGTAATGTCATTGGTTCACATGACTGGCTTTGTCCTGTTTGGCATGTATGTCTGACATGTTGAGCCTGACCATTGCTTTCTAGGTGTACATTTTGATTTGACTTTATGGTGTTTATGCTATAGGGTCCTGTCATTCTGAGTGCCTTGTATTGGCAATATCTAGTTTCTTTACCTCGTTGGTATGGCGCTTGGCTGGGATGTGCTTTGTGCAAGGTTGGCAGGCTTGAATGGTGTTGTTGCTGCTTACGTGGCCTTCTCTGTGACAGCTCTGATACAGACGATGCTTTATGGATGGTGATCATCCTTCTCTATCAAGATGTGTTGTTAGCTTCAGCTTCATGGTATGCAGTGGACATCACATTTCTTTGAGGTTGTTATCGTTGCTTCGTGTAATGAATATCTCTCCCTCAAAAGAAAAAGAAAACATCCAAAGAGGTGCCATACATTAGGCAGATGCGTCTTTTCTTGTTGCACACCTTTTGCTTGCTTTGGTCATGGCGCCTGTATGGACTTTTGACTTGTGGGATGCTTGTTCACGTTCTCCCTAGGGGTGATTGCAGGTTTGGATTTTGCCCTCTCGTGGGGATGGTCCATAGGCTTTCATGAGCTACTGTACATGTTTTCTGTTTTGATTCACTTTGTTTTCTTCCATGATGTGCTTTACAGCGCTTTCATGACACATCATTTCTGGAGTACCCTTCCTTAGGGGGGTCCCTTATGTCGTGGACTGATCGCCTTGTCATCTTGACAAGGCCGGTCTTTCACACAACTTACATTTGTCTGGCATCTATGTTAGCACCAGCTGGCTTAGAGTGGACATCTTACTTGCCTTGGACTGATCGCTTAGGAAGTGTTTGCTAGGCCGGTGTTCGGGCACAAACCAGGTTCGTTCGGTACCTCCATCCTCTGACGGAGGGTGGACAATTCCTCTGTAACCCAAAAAAAAAAAAAAAAAAAAAAAAAAATGCCATGCAACAGC
>JAABUP010003004.1_pt1 | contig 30735 bp, 36 predicted proteins | sample 5559201 | NCBI WGS metagenome assembly JAABUP01 (sample SAMN10711887, study PRJNA513373) | rock metagenome | isolation source: Antarctica rocks | place: Antarctica | reverse complement strand
CATACCTTTTCATCATAGTTCATCTCCATCTTGGGCAACCTTCAACCCGTAAACACCACTTTGGGCTGATCAGTCAGGTTATGCTTGGAGGTGAGTTCAGCTTGGAGCTGGGATGGAGATAATTCCGTAAAGAACGAATGAACGCCGGCGAATGCTCATAAGCTGCAGATGAAAGGATCATGAACCCCCCACCAATAGAGAGGTTTAGCATACTTTTTCAACGCATTTTTACAACCGAAATCGGGTAATCCACTACCCCACTTGCCTTATTAAGTAGGAACCATTCTAGTCGTTCTATATCCGTTTGAAAACGTCTTTCAACTCGTGAAAGACGCTTTTAAACGCCCACCTTCCCGATTAGGCCGTAACTGAAGCGTAGCATTACAGTTGTTTTTAAAAACATTGGCGCGAGACGGGAGCGGGAGCATTTTCGTTCAACGCGATCATGAGAAATGGTCAAAATGGATTTAGCTATAACTTAATGACTAGCACTGCGTAGATTATAGAGAAAGCTACTATATATAGATCTCACCTTACGCTATCTATCTAGCTACTTTTTATATATTATAGGGTAGTATTTAGCATTATAAGGTGTAGTTGACATTTCTACGATTTCAGCCTTACGGCTTAGCAGAAACTCGAAATTTTCACCGCTTCTTACGCACGCTATATAAAGCTATATTTAAGTATAAGCTACGTAGAAACTTACTACTCTCGTAGAGATAGGATATATAATTAAATTCCAGCTCGCTGTAGAAGGTACGCAGCTTTAATTATTAAGTTATAGCCAAATCTATTTTAACCATTTCTCATGATCGCGTTGAACGAAAATGCTCCCGCTCCCGTCTCGCGCCAATGTTTTTAAAAACAACTGTATTGCTTATTCCAACCTCCCCTAAATTAACATAACCCGACCCCGGGGCCTACCGGGGGGCATAGATAATTGTCGCAATCTTTAAACACCTTATGAACCACCCTATGAATCAACCACCTTATTAATCAACCACCGCATCAATCAACCACCGCATCAATCAACCACCTTATTAATCAACCACCTCATCAATTAACCACCTTATGAACTACCTCATTAATTAATTAATAAGGTGGTTTATAAGGTGGTTAACTAATAGGATGGTTTATGAGGTAGTTAATTAATAGGGTCGTTCATAAAGTGGTTAAAGATTGCGACAATTATCTATGCCCCCGGGGTTAGGCCCCGGGTTAGGTTCCGGGGGTCAGAGCCTAACCTAACCCCCGACCCGACTTAGAAGTCTAGATTTAGACTTATAAGAGCGTGAGGGTGAAGATAATTATATCCCTATCTATCTATATAGCTATAACTAGCGAGGGTGGAGTATTAAGACGATAGTAAGAAGAGAAGTATATAGATTTAACGAAATAGGCAATTATAGTTACGGGGCGATATATTACCTAATCGGATATAGTGTAGGGCTGTATAGGGCTGCCTAAGGGTAAATCGTGCGTTGCAAAAGTGCTTTAAAAAAGTATGCTAAACCTCTCTAATGGCAGGCGTTCGTCACCAATCAGGAAGTTCATTCACATCAGCAGTAATGGCAAGTTGCTGTACGCGCGAAAGTGGGTTAGTGATCCTGCAGGAACGCCAGATAAGGTCAGCGTCGCGACTGTCTAGGTCAACTCTTGCAGCGATAACTCCGGCCACGATTCAGATTGAGTATACACATTCCTGCAGCCGTGGGTAAAGACATTTAATCCGAGTCATCAGTGAGGCCATGTCAATTCCAAGACATATCGCCTAGTTCTATTGATCCTCCTCAAATTCTACGCCTCCTCCGTCCGAGACTGTGGGGTAGCTCGAGCTCGAGCTCCATGGCCTCGCCGGTACCAGCGTGCGGCAGACCTTGCCTTAGCTGCGACGCCCGTCAGACTGAGCTGGAGCGACCCATTGGCGGCTACTCTAGAGAGATGATCGCCCGGGCGCCATGCGACAGGGTTTTCTTCGGCACTCGCTTCAGGCTACTGCCGCCAAACCTACGCAATCAGGGCACCGAGGCCTTGTCTGGCTGAACAAAGGGGAATATTTCTCGGACTCGCGTGGCGGCAGTTGGAGTTGGAGAGAGGCATCCAGCATTAGAGATCATGTCGAGACGACGACTGATCGTAAACATTGGCCCAATAGCATTGCATAAGAACTTAGAAATGTCGATATCGGCGTATGAGAGCGCCGTGGCATGATACAAAGGATTTGGAATCTCCTACACCTGACGCCAAACAGCAATAAGATTATTCGTCATCCCTAAAAATCCTTCCTTAGAAGCCAATCAACTGTCATGAATCGGGCACCACCACCGTGGCAGCAGAATTCGAAGCCGTCCTCTTGCCCCAGCCGCTAAAGAAACCACCGCCTGTTGACACCGACGGAGGAGCCATCTTCGGCGCCTCCAGCGGCTTCACAGAAACACTCGAAATCGGTGTCTTGGGTACACACGCCTCGCTAGCGCTGGGTCGATGACCGTTGACTGCTGCTGCCGCCCGCCCACCGCCGATCATCTTCCGTAGTGAATCAAGCTTGCCTTTCATCTCCTCCATTTCCTGCCTAGCGACAGCCTCGGCTGTCTTCGCGTTGACGAGTTCGAGCAGCAGCGCGTCTTCTGAGGCTGGCTTGTGGTCTTCGGTGGCCAGCACTGTGGAGATACCTAGGCTGCTGGAGCGCTTCGAGAACGCTGGTACCGGTGCTGTAGTTGACCGCAGCGAGCCAGACCTGCCAAGCTTGAGTTCACGCAGACCGCCTGAAGCAGGGGGAACATCCACCGGCGTTGCAGGAACGGATTCAAATTCGCTGTCCGTAGAAAACCTGCGACTCCTCATATCTTGAAGCGTCTTCTCTAGTCGTTGCTTGTCCTGGTGAGCATCTTGCATCCGTGTTCGCATGTCCCGGAATTGTTCGAGGATGCGAGCATTTTCCGCCTTCTCATCAGTAAGTTGACGAGTGAGATCCGCTGATCGCGTGACCTCAACATCATATTGAGCTTTCCACAACTTGAGATCTTCCCGCATCTGATGTTTAGTTTGCTGGGCTAATGAAGATCTTTTGCTCGGACGCTTGGTGAATTGCTCCTCTAATTCGGCTAGAGAGTCCTCGAACTCCTCGAGCTCCCCAGAGCTTTCGGATGAAGATGGCGAAGCCTGTGATTCACCCTCTGGAATGGCCAATAATGGAGCAGGCTGCTTGGCACGCTCAATGAATCGCTGGACGGCAGCACGATCTTCCTCTCGATCCTCCCGCTCCTTTTGCAGCTCGCTTGCAAGCACCGTTTGCTCTCGCTGCATATCGCTCAGAGCAGTCAGGAGGTCTTCGATCTGGGTGTGAAGATCTCGATCTTGACCAGAAACGCCTGCAGGGGATGTTACACTGGTTCCAAAAGCCACAACTTTGATTGGGGTACAATCAGCCGACGGGTTTCTTGAAATTGCAGTTGCCTCTGTCGAGACAGCACTGAGTTGGCTATCAGTGCTTTCAATGGAATTGAGAGTAGATGCCATGCTCTGCTTCGAAGGCGTTCGACGAAGGAGGCTTGAGGGCCGAGAAGGGGCTACTACTCCCAGACTAGATGTGGGCGAAGTGGTCTTTGCGGTCGAGCTGGTTCCGGTCCAGAAACGCCCGAGAAATCGCGATGCGGCAGCCTGAACATTCTGTACGCTTGGCAAAGAGCTATCCTTGGAATTGGATTCTTCAGAGTTTGTTTCCTTGAAACTTTTTTCCAGGTTTTCCAGACGCTCTCGGGTCACAAGTCCAGTCAGACCTACAAAGTCATTGACCAGATCGTCCGCATTGCCACCGTATGTATCCCATAATGCCCTTGATAGAAGAAGACCCATCACGTCTTCTAATTCCGTGCATGCTGTGATCTTGCTTTCATTTCTCCGCATGAGTGACAGTGCAACCCGCATCAAAGTCTCCGAAGCGCCTTCCGTCAAGATGACATCGTAGATTCGTAACAGCATCGGTAGAGGGCAAGTAACTGCGAAGAAGGACAGAAACCATTGCGAGACATATAAAGGTTCAATCTGTAGACCTGCGAGATGAGCAGCCAGTGTTGGTAGGTGCTTCGACAATAGATCCTGGAATTGATATATACGAAGATGGAGGCCCGAAAGGTCTGGCAAGAAGCATGAGCGGAGATCGTAGTGTTCCATCAATCTGTCCTGAATTAGCTGCATTGTTTAAGCATCGACGAAGAAGAAGATCATACCGCACGAGAACGCAGAAAGCCTCCTTGTCAGCCATGTGCATGAGCAAAGGACCAACGACGAAGCCAAGACCTTGACAGTATCCAATCTTATGATCATACAGACTGAAAGCCTTCAGTACTCTTCCGAGCATTTGTTGACCCTCTCCAGACGGATCTCGAAACATTTCGACACCTGGAAAACTTCGACCGATGTCTTTGCCGATCAGATTCTCGTACGGACTTGACTCGCCGCAGAGTCTGTCATACTCTTGTTCAAGCAGGGGATCGCGTGACCCAGCAATGCTCATCCAAACGACTCCTCTTAGAGGCGGTGGGACACCGCTTCTTATTTTGTTCGATGTCAAGGTTGGTAGTCGTTGAGCGGTCTGAGGATAATCATTGACAAGAGCGGCCCAGAACTCAAGCTCTGTCATGGGAGGCGGATCAGGCACTAGTGAGTATCGGAGTGAGGGCTTCGTTGGCTCGTTCACGAGTTTCTTGAGGTGCTGGATGGAAGGTGGTCGGCCCTTGGTTCCTTTCGGATTTCTTGTTGATCTGGCTCTTGCGAGGGCAGCTTTGGGGTCTGTAGCTAAAGCGTTGTTTTCCTGCTCGAGCCGGGCAAGGAGGAACGCGGTCGACTAGGTTGGGGTTAGAACAGAGCTTAGTTGTCAGTGATAGGGGAGTGTACCTCGTCAGAGCCTTCATCACGCGGTGCTTGTTCTTCGCTCTTCTCCAACTCGTCCCAGTCGACCTGCGCACTGCCATTTGACGAGAAACTACCTGAAGTATCACTTCGGGAGCGAATCGTTCCAGATGTGCGAATCGACTGTTCTTCCTCCATAATGCTCGCCAATGAGATTGTGGATTGTCTTTTAATATCCTGAGAATCCTCTTCACATACGACTGCATTCTCGTTGGTGTCGGGGAGACGATCCGTATGCATGGAGCCTGTCCTTTGCTGTCCTCCAAGCACCTGGCCGTCCAATGGTGTAACATGACCGTTTGTCTGGAAAGACGTCTCCAATGTAGATGCGACTGGCGGGTCTGATAACCTCACAGTGACCATGGAATCCGTCGGCAACGGACCACTAATGGTGGAAGTCGAGGGGTGTCGGCTATGGTTTTGGGCGCCAGAAGCGATTCTGGCTTCCTCCATGTTTAGGCTTTCGTGAGCTGCCATCACTATAATCCGCGTAGCCTCGATGGACTGTATCGAGGTCGGGTTTCCTAATCAAAAGTCCCTTGCTGAAAGCGGGACTTGCTCCTAGGGTCCAAAGGCAGAAATGCAGGTAAAAGAGTGGGCTGGGAACAAATAAGACACAGCTTAATGAGTGGAGCTATGGTAGGTTGTTGCCAGAAGCTGAAGGTCCTGCCTTCAAAATGAGTGACTTCGCGATGAATGAGAGACAAAAGATGGAGGACAAAGTCGTGTCGAGGGGAGAACGAACAAGTGGGTGGAGGGGAGGTCACCAATGTTTCCCTCTCTTCAGGGGGACGCGCCAAGAGAAGCCGGTGCAATCTACATGTGCAAATCTACAACTTTACTCCAAACCCTTCCAGCAAACACGAGCCAGGTATCTACAATCCTCCTTTCGTTTCGGAAGATGTGGGGAGCTCGCCTTCCCATCGGCCTGGATGCTGTTACATGCACCCATCTGCCACGCAAACTTCGTTCAGAGCAAGAGCGTCCCAATTGAGGGTTCAGAGAAAGACGGCGATCCGTGCTACGTGGACCACGGTTGTCCATTGAGATCAGCTTGCAGCTACTCTGTAGTGCCGCTAGCTCTCAGGCAAGTTCTAGACGAGCAAGGTGGCAGACCCAATCATTGGAGTCTCTCAAGAAAGAAGAATGCGTGTACTCGTACTTGACCCTTCTATCTTTGTGATGGGCTTGCGGGATGCAATGTCAGCATTGTGTATACCTTCCTTCCTTCGTCTGTTACGAATCCGACGACTTTGCAAAGTAAGCCTAGTATTGAGAGCACTAGAGGGTCACTTCCTAATTCTCTCTTAAAAAAGTTGGCCAATGCAAGGTGACTTGGTCATCATTAAGCAAATTGTGCAAATCGTGAGAGCATTTTCTCTTAGCAATCAAATTAGTCTGGTGGTTTCCCAACGATGTCATTCATCTCAGGAGACTATAAAGCACAATCTCTTCCCAAGAACTTAGAGATCCCTATACATCTTCATCACCATTCTCTTTGATACGCAGATAATACACCAATATTCGTCCTCTACCTATTATGTCTAATCAATGCGCTGTGGTCAAGGAAGCAAAGGCGCGAATAACAATAGAAGAGCGACCCATCCCTGAGCCTGGGCTAGACGATATTCTTGTGAAGAATGTAGCACTGGCCACTAACCCTGTCGATTGGAAGATGCAAGAAAGCGGGTATTTCATTGAATCATATCCTATCATACTCGGCAGCGACATTGCTGGTACTGTTGAAGCAGTGGGATCGGGCGTTACTCGCTTTGAAAAGGGCGATAGAGTGACCGGGTTTGCGGATGTATCGTCTTCGAAGAACCCTATCAATGGAGCTTTTCAGAAATACACCGTCCTTAAAGCCTGTGCCACTGCTAAAATCCCCAGCTCATTGAGTTTCGAGGAAGGTTCTATCCTTCCTATGTCCATTGCAACTGCCGGGGTGGGCTTCTTTCAAGTCTTGGGCATCCCTCGTCCACCTGCAAGACTTGCGGGATGTTTCTTGGTCTGGGGCGCCTCGTCTTCTGTTGGTTCAGCCGCTGTCCGTACGTAGTCTCCAGAGTCATTCCCTTTCTTCCACAGGGTCTTCAATAATCGAACGACCTGTTCCTGGAGTCTGATTCTTGCATTTTCTCCTTCCTTGCTTCTGTAGCTACGAACGTAATACTGACCTAAGGACATGCAGAATTGGCCGCTTCTCTCGGTTATAAGGTCTACGCAGTCTGTTCGCAACGTCACTTTGACTACGTCAAGAAGCTCGGCGCTCACGAGACATTTGACTACAACGACTCTTCCATCGTGAAGAACATAACACAGTCCCTCAAAACCTCGAGCCAGCAAATTCACCTCGGTTTCGATGCTATCTCTGAAAATGGTAGCGCTCCTCAGTGTGCAGAGATTATTAGCTCGTTTGGTGATGGCAAGCTCTGTATCACATTGCCATATCCAGAAGACGCCAAGAAGCCAGAGGGTCTGGAGATTGCGAGCACTTACGCAGCGAAAGTTGCAATCGACAAAGACTTTGGGAGCTGGCTCTTCAATGACTGGCTCGAGAAGTCTTTGGCTGACAAGTCATATGTGCCGAGCCCTGCAATTGAGAAACTTGATGGAGGCCTTGACGCAATGCAGAAAGCAATTGATCTTCACAGGAAGGGGTTGAGTGGGAAGAAACTGGTGTTAACATTGTAGGTAGCTAATGTGACATTCAGCGGTTGCTTGTCTTGAAAAGGGACGGAAGTTCCCTTGAGTAGCCGATTGAGATTGACAATTCTATCATTCTGCCACAGCTCACCCATCCTCATCGGTTGGATCATACAAATCCAATCCTCCAAACACTTCTGGCTTCGCAACTCTCCTCTCTTGCGTCATCTCGCCCTCTCTTACACCAGCATTATCACCAGCAACCATTCGCTCATTGCGCACTCCTTCCATACCCTCTCCAGTGTCTCCACTTTCCCCAACCTCCCCCGTCTCTCCCTCGGGCTTCACGTTCGCAGGATCCTCCCCTCTCTCCACCATGGCCTGAATCTGCGCCAATGCACCCTGCTTCATAGTATCCTCGCTAACCCATGGCACAAACGGTATCTGCATGAGCGGTTCCAGCCATTTCTTTTCCTCATCTGGTAGTGCCTCTGTACCTATGCCTTTCCCCTCTTCCTCTCCTTCCTTTTCGCTTTCAGTATCGCCATTGACTGCTGGAGTAGAAGGTGGTTGTGGTTTCGGTAGGGCTAAGGGCTGTCGGAAAGTTGGAGGGACGGTATATCGACTGATGCGTTTGGCGTAGTCGAGGAGCTCTGTGTATGGTACATTTCGTGCGTCTTTCCGAGGGAGGGAAGTAGATGTGGCTAAGAGATCGGTACGAGTATCAGCGAGGGTTGTGAGGGTCGACGATATTTGCGCATTCTGCTGTGAAATTCTCTCATGTAGTGCGAGGATACGAGCGTGGTTCCTCTGGTGTTGCTCGAGTTGTCTGAGTCCTGTTTGAAGCTCGTCGTCTGCTGCTAAGAGTGAAGTGGCTGCAGGGATTGAGGGCTTGTACGCGGCAATGGAGTCGACAAGGGTAGTGAGAGCGATCTCAACTCTATCGAGTTGGCTCTGTAGACCAGTATTCATTGCTGTGATTCCCGGTCTTTTAATACCATGGCCGTTTCTCGAGGAAACGGAAGCTCTAGGGTCCAGCCCAGCCCTGTGGGCCAGTTTGGCGGCGGTTGGAGCCCCACCAAAGGCTCAGCGGCTGCAAGCAATCATCATAGCGCCACCATTTCTAAGCCTGTTCGTCCTTCAAATACGGTCCTGTGTATCCGATGCATCTGCCTGATTCGCAATGTTCATCTCTGTCTGAAGTGAGTTCCACCTAGGCGAAAAGTAGCCATCCATCTGTTACAACCCCACCTTCGATCTTGACGACTTGCGATCTGCCCTCACCCCACCAGCTCAACGCGGACAACTTGATATTTACGAGGGGAAGTGACAAAGAGGAGGAATACTCGGGTATCTGCTGCAAGGACAGCGCAAGATGGGCAACCGGTGAGCTTCACATATTTCTCAACCTAGGTAGTACCAGGAGTGCAGTCAGCCTTTGTCCTATTCTCTCCCGGAGCTGGCAGCAGCTGTATATCGGCCTGTCCTTGCAATATCTCGACTTTTAGATTCTTTCTCGATACTGTGCAGAGAAGATCAACAAAGTGTCGGTACAATCCAAGGGTTGCCGCCTCAATGACAAGATCAGCCATCAAGTGTCGTCTCTCTCCCCAACTGCAAATTCGCAAGCGATTCAAGAATCACAGGGGACGAGCTCACTCAATCAACATATACGCCATGTTACTGGAAATTGTTGTGCGCTCACCCACCAACTTCTCCGACTCTCCATCAGTTGACGATACACCGATTGCACGCGAAAGTTGGATCACAAGAGCACTGTCTAAGGAAAGAAGAGACAGCCAACCATGCTGATATCTCCTTGTTCCTGTTTGCGTATTGAGTTGACAACTCCGTTGCTTGCTCGATTCTGGGTCGACTGACAAATCCTTTCTAGCCAGTCGAAACTTTCTCAAGACGAATTGAATCAGCTACAAAAAGATACACACTTTGATAAGAAGGAGCTTCAGCAATGGTATAAAGGTGCGCCTCCGACTAGAATGTCCTGCAACAGTGATGACTGACATCATTATTCGTAAAGGCTTTCTTAAAGACTGCCCATCTGGCATGCTCACGAAACAAGAATTCCAAAAAATCTACAAGCAGTTCTTCCCATTTGGCGACCCCACCTCATTCGCAGATTATGTCTTCAATGTTTTCGACTCAGATAAGTCAGGTTCGATAGATTTCAAAGAGTTCATATGCGCACTGAGCATCACATCAAGAGGGAAAATGGAGGACAAATTGACCTGGGCATTCCAACTGTACGACATCGATGGCGACGGCAAGATAAGCTATGATGAGATGCTGCAGATTGTGGAGGCTATCTACAAGATGGTAGGATCGCCTCATGGTCCTCAGGTATTTGAGTCCTTGAAGCTTATTAAATCCAGGTTGGTTCCATGGTCAAGCTGCCCGCGGATGAAGATACGCCAGAGAAGCGTGTCCGCAAGATTTTCCGTATGATGGACAAGGATGAAAATGGCTCTCTCGACATGGCAGAATTCAAGGAAGGCAGTAAGCGGGATGAAACAATCGTCTCCGCGCTCTCGTTATACGACGGGTTGGTTTGAGTGAAGGCTTTTCATTGTGCAATTGAATGCGTTTCCTCAAGCGGATCTTATGGGCGTTACGATGGCGATGTGTATAAATGATGATATGAAGAGGGTTGGAAAGCTTTCCATGAGCGAGGAACGGCAGCTGTGTTGCCGCATGCTTAATGTCATTATCTAGAAAGCAAGCTACCTTGGGTTCATTTCCCTCACCCATCTGTTTTCCAGGTACAAGTTACAACTTGCAAGCTTGTCGCAGCGGAAACTTCGAAGTTCAAAAACTAGTAACCAATTACTGTCGACACACGTTAATTCATCGCCGAGGCACACAAAATCATCTCGATTGATGCCAGCCAAGGGCACCACTCGCAGAAGACGTTCTTTTGGAAATGAGTAAATGATGCCTTTCATACGTCCGCAACCACCAATTAGAAGAGCATTGTCCAAAGCTAGTCTCGAAGAGGAGAAAACATTGGCCCAGATCTAGGCGACCTACGAGCCGGAGGCCCTTTGTCGATCGACGAGACACAGTGCCTTTCATATACTGACTTCCAGGCTCACATGAGAAGAGAAATTGAAGTAAGAAGACGAACGCTTCGCTCATATAACCTCAGCGAGTATCATTCACAATATAATTCCACAAGCAAGCATCCATTTTGTTCTGCGATTATGACTCTTATCGAAGATGGGATGGAAAGATATTCAGTGCCATGATAATAGATTTACGTTCTTTGCAATCTACCTCGTCGACTCTGCAGTCCGCTGAATCCATTTATTTTGGCCTCCTCAAATCTTTCGAGAGGAAAACGATAGGGCTTTTCTGTGGAAAATAATATTTGAGACACTTGTCTTTGTATTTGTTTGAGACATGAAAACAGTCTTTCTAACATAGCGTTGACATATCATGTTTTCAGACACTGACAATGGTGTTTGTACTGATGGTAATTATTTGTCAATGACTGATGATCACATACTTTCTGTCGCTGAAATTTCGCAAGACATCTCGTCTTCATCTTGTGCACCGTTTGAGAGTGAGACCATCAAACAAAGACGAAGTTCAGGATTAAGGATGAGGGAAAGTCCGAGAGGCATGAGAGATATTTATATTAGGAATTAGCCGCGCTTGCCGCCCAGGGACATGCAACTTGAATTGGCCAGATTATTTTTGCTGGAGTCCAGGGGTGCCAGTAAGGAGTCACGGTGTCTGATCTGCGGCTCATGCTCTTTCCATGACGTTTCAAGCTTCTGCAGTGGTACAATCCTGATTTTGACAATCATACGCGTTTCCCGCGACACTTGGGGGCCTGAGGATCTAACCCCAGGCTGTCAGAGCCAACTTGGTCATCCTCGAAACATTTCGAGGCCTTCAGAGGACATCAGCTGATACCGATTTTGTTTTCACAGTCGCCTCACAGACTTTAATCATGCGCAGCTTCAGTTCTCCCGCCTCATACCTTGCGGCCACCGTCCTGCTTTTCTCACCAGCGGCATCAGCTTTCTACCTACCAGGTGTTGCACCAACAACGTACAAGGAAAATGACAAGGTTGAGGTCAATGTCAACCATCTCACACCGGCGCTGTCCGAAAAGGACCCTCAACTACACCAAGTCTTCTCCTTTGACTACTACCACCCAGCCTTCCATTTCTGTAGGCCCGACCCCGAACCGCCAAAAGACGTCTCGGAATCGTTGGGGAGCATAATTTTTGGGGATAGGATATTCAATTCGCCTTTTCAATTGAGTATGAAGAAAAACGAGACATGCAAAGCACTGTGCACGGAACAAAAGATTGATGCAAAGAGTGCCAAATTTGTGAAAAAAAGGATATGGCAGAATTATAATCTGAATTGGCTGATTGATGGGCTCCCTGCTGGGCAACTATACACTGATCCCACTACAGACACCGACTTCACACTTCGAGGGTTCCCATTAGGGATGGTAGACAAGGAGCAGAAGGCTTTGTTAAATAACCACTTCGACATCGTCATCGACTATCATTTGGCTGGCGCAGACAAATATAGAGTTGTTGGTGTACTCGTGATACCCAGTTCTAGAGCAGGTTCCAAACGGTTAGAAAATGGGCAAGGCGAATGCGGCGAGCCAGAAAACAAGGTGCCTCTCATGCTCGATGAGAAAAGCGACACACTAGTTACGTGGACATACGGCGTATACTGGCGAGAATCGAAAACTGCGTGGGCTACGAGATGGGACAGCTACCTCCATGTATATGATCCACGGATACACTGGTTTTCTTTGGTCAACTCCGCTGTCATCGTAATCTTCCTTTGCGGTAGGTCTCGTTTCATTCATATGTCCTGCTTTAATCACTAATAGGGACTCTACAGGCATGGTCGGGGCTATCCTCATGCGCGCTTTGCGGAAAGACATTGCCCGTTATAATAGGCTCGACTCCTTTAACCTTGATGACCTCTCGGGTACTAACGGGGATGCGGAGGATGGGGTGCAAGAAGACTCGGGCTGGAAATTGGTGCACGGGGATGTGTTCCGGTGTCCCAAGAACCCACTGCTTTTGAGTGTCTTTTTGGGCAACGGATCTCAGCTCTTCGTGATGGTTGGCACTACCATCACTTTTGCACTCCTAGGCTTCCTCTCGCCATCCAACCGTGGCTCCCTTGGTACCGTCATGATACTCCTTTACACAGTCTTTGGCTTCATTGGTGGCTACGTCTCAGCACGCATTTACAAGTCTTTCGGAGGCGACAAGTGGAAGTTGAACATCGCCCTTACACCTGTCATGATCCCAGGTATTGTCTTTGCCACTTTCTTCCTGCTCAATCTCCTCCTTTGGGCCAAACAATCCAGCGGCGCGGTACCCTTCACCACAATGCTAGTCATCCTAGCCATTTGGTTCGTGATCAGCGTACCCTTGAGCTTTGCAGGTAGTTGGGCTGGATTTAGACATGCTGTAAGTGTTTGCCTACCTTAAGGGAACTCTCATCCTATCTGAGTATGAGCGAGCGATACTCACCTGTCCATAGCCCGTTCAACCACCCGTCCGTGTCAACCAAATCCCTCGCCAAATTCCTCCCTCAACGACATACCTCCGCCCTCTACCCTCCATGCTCCTCGTTGGCGTTCTCCCCTTCGGCGCCATCTTCGTTGAGCTCTACTTCATCATGAACAATATGTGGTTCGGCAAAGTCTACTACATGTTCGGTTTCCTCTTCCTCTGCTATGGCATCATGATCATCACGTGCGCCGCTGTCACCATCCTTCTCGTCTACTTCCTGCTCTGCAGCGAGAACTACCATTGGCAGTGGAGAGCGTTTAGCACGGCGGGCGCAAGTGCAGGATACGTCTTTGCGAATGCACTGCTCTACTGGATCAGCAAGCTGAGCTTTGGAAGCTTAACGAGTGGGACGCTTTATGTGGGGTATAGTCTTCTAATCAGCTTTTTGTTCTTCATATTGACCGGTAAACCCTCAAACCCCCTATTCAATATTATTGAGGATGCTAATAACGCGGTAGGAACAATTGGCTTCTTCTCCAGTTGGGCCTTCGTGCATAGGATCTACGGATCTATCAAAATTGATTAAGCTGAAGGATACGATTTGGGCTATTTGATGTACAACAGCGCAGCATTCACGCTGCTCCACAGTTTCACTTGTAAATTTATACTTTTTTGACACTTGAATCAATATTCTGATCGTGAGACCATTCCTAAGTCTATGCTCCATTAAGCGTGTACGTCGGTGCCTCAGCATGCAGTATTTTCAGTATTTACAATCGCATTTCTTCTCAGCCAGCTTCCATCTTCATCCCTTTACGGCATCCACCAGCGATCTCTCCCGATTCCCACCCACCACATTCTGCTCCACCCAACTAATCGGCCAGAACACCACCGCGCCCAGTACGCACAGCCCCGTAGCCACCAGTTGAAATCCAAACACCAAAATCGATAAAATACCAAATTGGCTGACAAACTTCACAAATTCGTTGACCTGATACAGATCGTTCTGCGACCGTATCATGTAGCGCGGCGGATTGTGATGCTTTTGCTTGATGAGGTGGAGGACGGTGACGAGGGAGACGGGTGCGGAGAAGAAGGGGATGAGCCAGATGCGGAAGATTTGGTGGATGGAGACGTAGAGGACTAGGGATTGGGGATCGTATGCTGTTTGCTCCCAAAGACAAGATTAGCGATTGATTGTCCATTGACGGGCACGGCCATTCTGAATCTCGTGTCCCCATTGACTATTTCAAGCCGAGGCTTGTCAAAGGATCCGAGACAACATACCAACGCTATCAACGCTCATCTCAATCCGCGGACTCATGATCTTGTACCAGCGGTATATACACCAGATCAACCATCTCGAACCTTCGAAGCTGCCCGTGCGGCAGAAGGGGTGCGTGAAGCTGGCGTTGGGGGTGAAGTATTTTTCGAGGGTGGCGCGTTGGGTGGAGGGTGGGGATTGCGTGAGGAGGTGGATTACTTGGGGGATCTCGGTTTCTGGAGGAGAGCGGATTAGCTGGGGATATACTTCTGGGCGGTAAGGGGGAGGGGGGATTGAAGGGGGGAGTTTACGTGGATCTTCCATTGTTGGAAGGATTGAAGGTATGGTAGACGATTGAAAGGCGGGGAGAAAGGTCAGGCGAAGGTTGCACCTACATACAAGTCAATTGAGACTTGAAAGGGTGGGAGAGAAAACAGACACCTCGGTACAGTAGGTAGGAAGAAGGATGCATTAATTCTATGAAGCCTATAGCAACTAAGTACTCCGTGGCTGACTAAGCTACATTTGCTACCCCACTTTCCGTAGTTGGAAGGAACGCCCTTCTTCAGGGAGAAGCCGGCAAGAACGGAGCTGATACGTGGACACCCCCTTTTGATGCATAGACACCCCCCCATATCGGGTTAGCTTCCGAGATTGCGCGACTAGCTGTGCGCGCAACCACCGCAAGTCTACTCCACCAAGTCAACCCCACCATATCGATAGTTTAACCTCATTAATCAAATAATCAAGTCGTATAAAGATCTTAAATTGCTCTAATGATCATATTTTGAAGTCATTTCATTAGTTCGCTACGTAGGTGTAGTGTAGTAGCCACGCAAGCAATGATCATCAATCATTTCAAACATGTCGTATGCCAAGGCGCTAACACTTTTTTATAATATCTCGCCTAGGTGGCGACGATGAGGTTAGCACGATAGCTATAAGGCTATAAACAAGCATCGGTGCGAGTGTAAGGCTGTATCTTAAAGCCTATATAGTCTTAAAGAGAAGAAGTAGTGTAGTATCTCTTTCCTTATAAGCGGATGGTTAACGCTAAAGGGAGATCCACGTAGGGGTGGTAATAAGTCAGCATAGGTTTGCTAAGGCTGCTTAGACACTCGCTAGATAGAGCCGACCAATTGCCACCCCTACGTAGATCTCCCTTTAGCGTTAACCATCCGCTTATAAGGAAAGGGATAAGAGAGTAGGTAGGGCGCGTACCCACTATCCCTTTCCTTGTGTACGAGAGGTACAAGCTAAACACTAGCGTATCCGAAGCAATCTTATCTCTAATTAAATCACCCAGCTCTTAATAGAATTATCAGTCATCTATAGATTATGGAATAGACGAATTGGAATATTAAGATGTCCTTAGATACGCTAAAGCTTAGCGTGTACCTCCCGTATACAAGGAAAGGGATAAGACTAAAACACTAAAATAATTGCGGAAGAATAGTCGCACAACCGCGTGAGCTAACCCGGTTCGGGGGGGGGGGATGTCCGTGTATCAAGCTGGGGGGTGTCTATGCATCAAAAGGGGGTGTCCACGTATCACGTCCCGGCAAGAACAGCACCATCTGATGTCACGGGCTTTTGAAACCCTAAGGCTAGACCTGATTAGGATAAAAGTCAACACTCCAATCGATGGTGAAGTGTTAACGTCAACATCACTTCACGAGAGTTACGCTAAGCCAGTCTGAGTCTCGTGTTTTGCGACTTCGAGCCTCTTAAGGAGTCTCAACGGCAAGGTACACCTCAATCCTACACCATGCCAATCAGATGTTCAGATGCCTGAGCCATGAACCGCATTATTGAGGTACAATTTTGACTAGGTTTTTTGGATAGTGACCATGGCAACATTTGATGCATTTAGGCTCAAGACCTGAGCTTCGAATTTGCTCCACTGATTCTTGCGAATATTGGTCTATGTTCTATATACAGTTTATCCTGAAAGGATATCACCCTGATCCTCATGACAAGGCTCTCCGCTGCATGCTCGTTTTCTTTGATGTAAATAGTCACTCACGGTATTGTTTCTTCATCCCCAAACCATTACGCAAATGGTCTTCCCCTTTCACAACTCTCAATGGCAATCCCCCTCCAATGCCGGAGAGCACAAACAAGGCCCACTTCCACCTAAAAGGATTAATCACAATACAGAACACGAACCAATATATTAGCTCCGAGTAAGTGAAAAAATCGAAAGCACCGGTTGGTGCATTTGACTTCAAGGCCCTGGTCATATTGATCCATTTTTTCATCCAGTATTCCTGAGGCCTGGCGAGGGGATCGACCAGGAACATGAGAAGTAGACGAGTGTAAATGCCTATGTGATAGTTCCCGACCGTACCAATAGCATTCACATACGTACAATTGTCTACAAGACGTGTGTGTTAGTGTTATCCTGGATGGAGAAATTACCGCTATTCATTGAAACATCACTTACTTGCACAGATGGACATATGTTCTGGAGGGAAGACCTGAAGATACCAGTTTGGAGGTTGGTACGGCTCCTTGAAAACCTCGTTCGGCAGGAATGCTAGGCTTGGGCGTTGGTAGCTAGTGGCCATAATAACCATGTCCCCTTCTACCACACTTTCTCTCCCTGGCCCGCCTTTCGGGACACCTTTGGCCCGGTGATTGAAACGAATCCCATTCTCGGTGAAGCCGATGATATCGCCGCGAAGCCATTCGGCTTTTCCTGCCCGAATCTGCTGGAAGATATCGGAATTTACCATTGGGGTTTCTGTAAACAGTCCCTGCGATTGAGGTGCCAGATCTTGCAGATCACGGTAGAAGAATATGCGGAGGACGGTTTCAGGAATCCAAGAGAACAATGTTTCTTGACCGAAGATATTGAAAGCGAGCAGGGTGTCAATTACAGCATTTCTCGGAATGATCCACTTATCTGAGCGTGCGAGAACGGACGTTGATCTAGCTCCAGTATGGACAACAAATTCAAGCGCTTCCACAGCCGAGGCTCCACCGCCTATGATTAAGACCTTCTTCCCTTGTGCTGTTTTCCCATCCAACTTCGAGGAGTGGTATATTTCGCCATGAAACTTCTCTTGGTCTGGGATATGAGGCATCTTTGGGTCGCCACAGCTACCCACTGCAGCAATCACTCCGTCGAAGCGGCCATTAGATGGGTCATTGACCAGCCAGCGCCCTTGATTATCTTGAGTGATAGATGTGACACGAGTATTGAATTTGGTGCGTTCTTGTAGACTGTAGCGTTTCCAAAGTTGAGTAATCTGGGAGACGATTTGCTGACGGTCTGGATAACCAGCGCTCCATTTGACTGAGGGATGAAAGCGATACATTATGCTATGGATCTGAAGACCGGAGGTATTGTTCACTTTCTGAGCTATCGATCAGTGCAAGCGCGGCACCTTCACGAGGCGTTGACTTACGCTCCAGATACCGCCAAGGCTCTTCTCGTCACCAGCTTCGAAGATCGTGACATCAAACCCATGACCAACGCAATGGGATGCTGATGAGACTCCGGTTAGACCTGCGCCAATGATTGCGATCTTTGGCCGTCTAAGGTCTGCGTGAGGCGGAGGAGCGGTCGGCGAGAGTAGCTTGTCAAGAATCCATTGAAGGATCGAGTAAAGGAATTGGATTGGACGTATTGAAGCCATGGTAATTATGAAGTTTCGTTGATCATCGAGCCAGAAATTTCACCAAAATGAGGGAAGGTAAGAAGATCCCCAGGTGAAAGCAAATCGTGTTTTGGGCGGACTTCGAACGGCAATACGCGGATCTGCAACGTCAATGATCTGCCGGCCCGTCGCGTCTTTCGAGATTTCTCGGTAAAGCTTGGCAGCAATGCTTAGTCATTCTTCGAGTCTTCTCTTTGTTGATATTTCCAATTCGCCCGTTCGTATGCGGTACCAATTGATTTGGGAAGGCTCGGCCACACAGCTCGCCGGTTGTTAACAACGTCCTGGGCCAAAATGCGCTTTCTTTGTCTCAAGTCTCACCTTCTTGTCTGCGAAACGTCTTGTTAAAGATTTACTTGGTGGTCTGGAATCTATCTTGGATCCGTGGAATCATGAGTCCGCTCACGATTGACAAATTCCTCGGCGAGATCATCAGGATTTTGCTGGCTAAGAATGGCGCTCAGCTACAGCAGTATCTGATCATTGAGCCTCCACTACCGCCATTGTACAATCTAATTGTACGCGAATTGAAGCAGGTCTATCCCCCAAGCAGTCAGGGACCACTTGAAGCCAAATGCAGATCTTTCATTCCGGAGCGTGATGAAGATGAAGCTGGTGGCTCCAGAGTCCCTTTCATCTCCTTCATGGTCAAATATTTTTCCTTTCTGAGAGATGTAAATGTGGAAAATCTAGTCGAGACGCATGATATGCTCAAGGCTCTGCTTAAGTAAGTTGTTTGAACTTCGCCGGCTCAACATTCTTATGCTAACTCCAAATGAGTCAATGCATCATTGCGCTAAGCTCGTCGATGGGACTCGTGGTTTTGCCAACTGTTGTTTCATTGTCTCGTACTCTAGCTAGGCTTGCTATCGGTCTGGACAAGAGACCAGACCTCATCCAACATTTGAACAGACGTGAATCCACAACAGGTGGTGAAGAAGCTTCAGAAAGGGTGACTCTCGTTGAAGGCTCTGCGAATGTTATCCGAGAAGTTTTCAAGAAGTGCCTGAGTGAGCGAAGCGGCAATTCCTCAGGTCTAGATCCAAATGGAAGACCAGAAGGCCGGAGGGTTGGCATCTATATGACAGCCAACATCTGTTTAAGACTTTTCTTTCACTGCCGCAAGCTCCGCAGTGCTGAGCAAATTTTCGGTAATATTTATTCCCAGTCACCTCCTCTAAGCCTATTTCCAGCGTCTCAACGGGTCACTTTTCTTTACTATCTTGGCCGATATCTTTTTGCGAACAACCACTTCTTTCGAGCTCAACTTGCGCTACAAGGTGCATACGACCAGTGTCATGTTCAAGCGATTAGCCAACGCCGCCTGATACTCACTTACCTAATTAGCTCAAACATTATTCTCGGTCGCTTTCCCTCATCCCAACTGCTCCAGCGTCCTGAGGCCTCTGGTCTTGCGGGAAAATTTCAGCCGCTTTGTAGATCGATTACGAAAGGCGACCTAGCTTCCTTTCGCTGCTTAGTGGATTTGGAGAGTGAGAATGCAGAATGGTTCCTTAGCAGACGCATCCTTCTGCAACTTTCTAATCGCTGTGAGATCTTGGTCTGGAGATCTCTAGCGCGCCGAAGCTTTTTACTCGCAGGCTCTCGGGGTGATATTGCAAAAAAGAGAGCGCCTACGCTTGCTCTCCAAGACATGCTCCAGCTAGCTGTGTTCCTCGAGAAGAAAGTTCTTGGGCTGGTTGACGGGACTCCTAGGTCTAACGGTATTGTGAATGGGCTCACTAGTAAGCCTCGCACCCATACCAATCACATTTTCATGTTTCCGAGGGAGCCATCCCCCGACGCCCAAAGCACGGACGGAGCCGAAGCGGCACTGCAAGATGGCTACACAGATCCTGACCTCATTGACGTCGTGGATCCTGCCTCTCCTCTTCTTCCAACCATGGAAACCATTGAGTCTTTGGTCGCGTCTCTAATTGAGCAAGATCTTCTTCACGGCTTCATAAGCCATTCATCCCACCGATTTGCCATTACTGGTGCGAAAAATGCCCCTCCAGTACAGGTTGGTTTCCCATGCGTTTGGGATGTGATTCGTGCACGTGCAAACACCGAGGTACCTGGGTGGGTGCGGGAAGAGAAAAAGTCAACCGGATTTGGTATGCAGTATCGACCAGGCATGGTGGTGAATCTTAAAGGGGCTCGGCCGGCTGGGGCGGGCCCAGCTTAGGAAGGATACAAGGTACAATTCCGATCAAGATGTTGCCGTGTCCTCATCGATACATGGTCGAGACTTCGACGAGGCAACATCTTGAGACGGATTCAGAAATCTCGAGATGAAGGTTAATGACCGAAATCATCACAACTTGCGACCAAACTAGTCACCAAATGCAAGGAGCATCTAGTCTTCACCATTCACCATCCATTCAAGCTGCAGCGGAGTCTTCGAACATCAAGAATTACCAACATTCACAAACAGGACCTAGGCGCCCTTAGTCAAGTTTCATGGCTGAATCTCCAAATACATCGTGGGTCTGTGGGTGGGATACGGGTCGAATAGCTGCATTGGAATACTGCAAACGCATCGCTGTATCAACGCCCTTGGATAATCGAGTAGTTCAAAGCTTCTCGATGCCTCCTTTGAGTCATTGTTCTTTATCGGCGTTACTGGAAAACGCTCAACTCGCATAGTATATCTTGGGATTGAAGTCACTCATGAGCCGTTGACATCACTGGTGTGTATTCCTCGATCCCCCAATGACTTGGTATATGCTCCCATGCCTATGCCGAGCCGGACGAGCGAGCAGCTGGTAAGGAGAATGCAGTAAATATCAAGTGCAAAGTTTAGTGAGCTAGTGAAGGGGCTGGCCAAATTTGAGCATCTTTTCTACTCGGATATGTTGTTATAGCATAGGGATATATCGAGGGTATACGAGAGTATGGGCGGGATTAACTCGAGGCTTGTCCACAAATCAGGCTCACTGCCATTGCGTTGGGAAGTTCTCAATGGCATTCAAGTCAAAAGAGAAGCAGCGACTCGGTCTTTTAGGTCCGTAAAGTCAGAGGGATCTTTTTCGAAATCAATGGCTAGAGAAGTATTATATTCTCATGGAGAAATTCCTCTATGTATCATATGGTGGCCTGTTCTCCTGACATGTTTCACCGGCACCACTTCATCGCCTCTTCCTCCCCACCCCCTTCTTAACCCTCTTCTCCCACCTCTCCCCAATCCGCTCGCCGTCGCCCTCCCTTTCTCTCTTCCTCTTTCCCCCCTTCAAATCCCCAAAATCCACATCCCCCAATCCGTTCAACCCACCACTCAAATCTTCTCCCCTCCTCTTGTCCCTCTTACTCTTCTTCTCCCCCGGCAACCTCACAAGCCTCTGCTCCTCATACCCCCTCCTCTCCTCCTCCCTCTCCTTCTCCCGTCCCTTCAACCCACTGCCTGCACCGATGGATGGCTCAGCGATAGGCGCATCGTCCATTTCTTCACGGATGAAGGTTTCAAGAGCGGCGGACTTGCGGGGTTTGGTGGGTTTGGGTTGTTTGCGGTCCATGGTGGGGAGGGCTGTGGGGATTAGGCGTGGAGGACGGTAGAGACCTGTGGATTCTTGCGCTGTGGAGCGGTCGTCGCGAGAGGGCCGAGTGAACGCGGAGGGGTTGGGTCGATGGGCTAGATCTGATAGGGCGGCTGGAGGAGCGAAGTCGATGTCATCATCGCTTTCTTCTGTGATGGGCTTCGTGAGACCATTGGAGGCGCGAGAGGCTTTCGTGGCGCCATTCTTGGTATTGATTGGATCTGCTTCAGAAGCTGCGAGAAGCAGCTTGTCGAGTTGATACTTTAGTCGCGATTCAAGCGGACGGACGCCTTTTTCGAGATAGATGCGAAGCTCGACGAGCTTCTTGGTTACTTCGTTGTTAAGATCTGATGTGGACTCGTCATCCGTAGTGCCATTGGTGGGGGAGGGGCTCTGGTTGCGTAGCTTTAGGATGATGAGGAAGACGAGGTTTTGGAGGTATGAGAGGAGGATTTCGTTTTTCGTGTCGAGAAGGGAAATACCGTTTGGAGGTGGTGTAAGCGATTCGGGTTCTGGCAATGACAAAAATGCAGATGTTAGTGAGTCGGTGAGCGTGGAGAGGAGAGCTGGTAGGGTTGCTGCTGTAGCCATCGTGGGGCTGGGTAATGTCAACGAGCACGAGATTTCTTGATACTTTAGCTTTAGTAGCTTATGAGGATGAACGATGCAGCATGCCTCCTTTAATGCTCTAAACCAAAACTGCCTCAAGTGTGGTCAAGAAGCTTGGGAGAGTAGGGGCTTTTCAAATGTCTTGTGGGAATGAAGGACCTCGAGAAGGCAGTTTTTCGCGCGCCAAGAAAACACTTCTGTCCAGATTTTCCCCCCACGCTCGCGATTGATGACGGGACTTCTAGAATCTACAGCTTAGCGCAATTTTCAGTATCACACAAAAAACCATGACCAGAGTGCTTCAAGTCTTCTCGCGGGTCGGATTGTTGTCATTAGCCTTTGTCAGCGCTACCACTGAATTGTAGTCTTCCAGCTACCCGTTCTGTTGTCCTACGTGGCACATCGTCTTCATATTTCGGAATTGCAGGAACTTTTCACGGGGCTTCTTGTGTTGCTGGCTCAATGTTTACAGTTATATCTCCTAGGTGAGAGTGATAATTGCGCTGAATTTGTGGGCCTTGCCTCCTGTTTTTCGTCAATTAAGAAGAGGCGTAATCTCACTTCAATACTGGAGCCTGGTCCGATCAATTGCATCCATGAGGAAGCCCAGAAACCCACAATGACTGAATACATGCTACAACATCGCAGATTACCCCCTATTTCTCCAATATCAGGATTTGGGCGCGAGTTGACTCTGAAACGTAGCATGGCTGTGAGATGCATCAGCCTTGCTATAGCCATTGGTCAACCCATTTTCAGTGCCTCCCAGAGATCCTGCAACGATCCGATATTAGCCCCTCTGTTCGCTTACCAGCTTCCACTGGCAACCTGGCGTCGGCCACTGTTCAGAGAATCTCACTCAAACTCGCGATTGCTTTCGCAATCTTACTTCCTCGAAATATTTTTCCTTCTATTCTGTCGGAGAACTTATCATGGCGCGCTATTTCCTTCTAGCTTTTCTGTTTGCGTGTCTTAGCTTCGCACAAGTACCAAAGTGTTACCGAAAAGATGGTTTAGAGCTGGACGATCTTCCTTGCGATCCAAGAGCCAAAGTGTCTGCATGCTGCGGGCCAGGTTGGTCTTGCAGTAGCAACCTTTACTGCACCGATATCGATGGATGGAAAGGAGTGGGTTCGTGCACAGATAAGACATGGCAGAGTCCTGCCTGTCCTGTTGTCGAGCTAAGTATGTGTCCCCCAAGATAGGCCCCAAAGCTGTATCTCCTATTTATACTAAGCCTTCGCAGATTATGGCGATAATCCCTTTGACTATGACACTAATACAACTAAATGCGGAGACGAGACCGTTTGCCCCAATCCCAATAACCAAACCTGTTGTTACAACCACCAAGGTATTCATGTCATAAGTTTCTCCAGCGCAGGTTATTCTCCAACAACGACGGCACCTGGTCTAGCAGCGTACTATTCTGAGGGTGGGTATACAATGCTATCATCGGCATCTAAGCCTCGGCCTACATCTTCAGCCAGATCTCTTACCCTTTCAACTACATCTACTGCCTCCTCAATTAATTCTCCAATACCGTCCTTGACCGGACTCTCTACCGGTGTACCCATATCAACAACCCCCCCAATGCTACCCTCGCTAGCTAGTAACAGCACTCAACCTATGGTGACCTCCGCTCTCAGCTCAGGGGCTAAGGCTGTGGGAGCAGCGATCGGAGCAATAACGATAGGAGTCTTACTCTTTCTGCTCTTACGCAGCTATCAACAGAGAGACCGGGTGCAGCATTCGATGTATGGTTACGGGATGGGAGCAGAGCACGCGAAAGCATACGAGACGCCCGAGATGATTTCCGAGGCAACACGAGTGGAGATGTACGCAGCGCTTCCCACGGAGAGACGTGCGCATGAGCTATATGCGGAAAGATAGTCTGTTTGCCTTCAATTTGGAGACATGGCAACTTGTAATTATCCGATATAGTAGAAATAATGTGGCCATTTATGATTAGCTCTGTCTACCGAAGGGATGTCGCAATTGGTACATCAGTCTTTTCGGAAGCGCATCGTTGCCCATTCAACTTGAAGCAACTCTAACGAGAGCGAGCAAGCGACTAAGTCTCTTGTGAGTGGCTCTATTGCAATAGGTTTGTGTAGAATCATCTGAGACGGAAAGCATTAATTGATGCACAAGATATAATGAACGGGAATAAGGAGCTTCAATTCTAGTCCTATTCTAGAATAGTGCCATATCGAGATCCTAAAGCAGACGAGACCGACTATGTTGCATACTTCTTGATCAAGGACATGTTCGCTGAAACGTCAACCAATCAGTCATCCTGATTCAAGTCAGTTACGATGGGTTGCATTATGTCGTCGATTCCGATGCAGATATTGGACGGGGGTGGTAGCCGGTTTAATGTGACCAGTCTTGTACTTGAAATGCATCACCCCTCGATGTCGCATTCGTACCTTGCACGAGCTCAACACCTTCAGGAATACCATCGGCGCGGCTGAAACCTTTTTTCCGAATGCTTCAATCTCTACTACAAACGCCATAGCCTACGCCCTGGGATCGAACGTGTCCACCATTGTCAACATGACTTCCTCGATGCTTGCTGTCCTCTCCCTTTTCCTGTACGCATACATTGTCACCTGTAGTGGCTTCTTGGATTCCAGGGCATCTTGCAAACCACACTATACAGCCTGCAGTCCGAAAGGCGCTTCGACCCAAGATGAGCCTCCAATCGGAAGCGCACTATCCTCCTTCTATGTCGACATGGTGAATACAATCGATGCCAACAAGTATGAGAAGCGCCAGACGGAAGAAGATGGTACACCCTTGCAACTCAGAGCATCGAGCGGTGGCCTGTGTTGTGAGTTTGCGCCTCGAAATTGAAAGGCAAATAGTAGTAATATGTAACATAGGCGCTGATGGAACTCACTGTCTGCTCCTGCAGGATTTCAACGTCCCATTCTGCTATGTAAGCCTTGCAACCATTCATGGGATGTAAGCGTCATTGCTTATTGATTCAGGACAACTATACTACCAATTACTTTCTTCCCAGCGGAAGCTACGGCCAAATAGCCTCAGGCAACTATACGTCCCCAGACGGCTCTACCGCGAATCTGATCAGCGGCAATTACACAATCGTTGGTGGGACTCTGGGTAACATCTATGGCTCGCCATCCTCTCCATCGAAGCTGGACACTGCAACTCTTATGATTCCCACTCAATATACAGCGTCCGGCAGTGGAAGCGCTATTCCAGCCACCGCGCTGGGTCAAGAGATCACCTACACCACAATCATCCCCGGCACTACCATTCCACCTAGTATCATAACTGAAACAATTACAGTTCCCATTATATCTGGAGATAGCACGGTCAGCTCGGTGCCGACTCTTGGGCCGTCAAGCACTATCCAGGGGACTACAATTGCACCTCAAACCAGTACCGTCACAACGACGCTCACAGGAGCGTCACCAACCAAGAAAAGCTACGGTAGCACGTTAAAGCCAAGTGTAGTCGGCCTTATTGGTGTTGCTTTATTTGGGATCCTTGTTCAGATCATTGACCAGAGCTGACATTGGCTTTTCCCTGACGACCACGTAGCACAACCTTCTCTTTCGCCGAGATACCCGATTTTTGTCTACATGTCTGTAATTGGGAGTCAGACGCAACGTACTAGCAAAGCGCATGCTGGTATTTAATGTGTGAGGACTCAGGAGATGTGCAAAGTGGAGCTGATGTATCGATGCCGATCATGACATTACACGTTACTGCTGGCAGGAGTCATTCTGTAGTCTATAGTCTATTGATAAGAGATCTAAAATTGATCGGTCAACCACATATCTGATGTGTATAAGTCCTCTTGAAAGTTGTAATGTTTAATCGCAGTGTGCAGTGTTGTACCTCATCCGAAGGTCCTGGAGGGTCTCACTGAGCATATGCCATATTGATAGGGCGCTGATACGTGGACACCCCCTTTTGATGCATAGACACCCCCCCCAAATCGCGTTAGCTTCCGAGAGGTCGCGCGACTAGCTGTGCGCGCAACCGCCGCAACCACTAAGTTAACCCCACCATATCGATGGTTTAACCTCATTAATCAAATAATTAAGTCCTATAAAGATCTCAAATTGCTCTAATAATTATACTTTAGAGTCGTTTTATTGGTTCGCTACGTAGGTGTAGTGTAGTAGCCACGCAAGCAAAAATTATTAATCATTTTAAACATGTCGCATGCCAAGGCGCTAACACTTTTTTTTATATGTTGCGCCTAGTTACTTAGGTGGCGACGACGAGGTCAGCACGATAGCTATAAGGCCATAAACCAGCTTCGGTGCGAGCATAAGGCTATATCTTAAAGCCTATGTAGTCTTAAAGAGGAGAAGTGGTGTGGTAGAGCAGGCAGGGCGCGTATCCACTAAAACACTAAAATAACTACGGCAGAATAGTCGCGTAACCGCGTAAGGTAACCCGATTTAGGGGGGTGTCCATGCATCAAGCTGGGGGGTGTCTATGCATCAAAAGGGGGTGTCCACGTATCACGTCCCTATTGATAGCTTTGGAGCAGCCCTAACCCTTATTCAAGCCCTGCGCGTCATCGGAGTACTACATACTTCTTTCATTCGGTGCATTCACATTCAATTATTCATCTCTAATTTTGACATTTCCAGCATTTGATTTCAACACAGACCCTAGTTCTCCTCCAAATCGAGAGACACGCAGTACCCTGTAATTTGCAGCACACATCAGCCACAGCGTCAGCCTTGTAACGACAGAAGCTTCGAATTCACCGCGTGTAAATCGCCGTACACAGACACCTTCCTTGCTTTAAGTAGCTCCTGCACAGAGCATTTTGAGCCTGAAGACGAAATCTCCAACATGGCGAGCTCAGCAGCCTCCGGGCTCTTGGGTCGCCAACTCAAGCAAATGCAAAGCGACAAAGACATCCCAGGCATAAGTTGCGGGCTGGTTGGGAACAACATCTTTCAATGGGAGGTCATGCTCATGATCTCGGACGACTGCAGATTCTACGGTGGTACGAGAACCACGCAAGCCCAAAAGCTCGTCGAGCAGGTCCCGAGGAGGCGTTGTTGACGAGAGGTATAGGAGGATTCTATCGCGCCCATCTCACATTTCCGCCCGAATACCCCCATATGCCGCCCAAGATGACATTCCAGACGCCTGTCTTCCATCCAAACGGTAACTGCTCTCCCCACGGCGTACATACTCCTTCGTCTAACTAACCGCCTTCCTCAGTCTACACCTCCGGCGAAGTCTGCATCTCCATCCTGCACGCCCCTACCAACGATCCCTACGGCTATGAATCAGCCGCAGAACGCTGGTCTCCCGTTCAGACACCGGAAACTATACTGCTGAGTGTCATCAGCATGCTCAGTAGTCCGAACGATGAGAGCCCTGCGAATGTGGAGGCGGGGAGGTTGTGGAGGGAGGATATAAAAGAGTTTCGGAAGAAGTGTAGGGCGAACGTGAGAGCGAGTTTGGGGGAGGAGTGAGGGATGCTGTGGAGGTTAGTGTGATTGTACATAGGAGGGAGGACGAATCATGTGTATACGGGTTATGAATAGCGGGCTTGCTTTGGTTAGAGGATGAGGCATGGCTTGCACTATCAGCATTATCATTAGTGGATTTTGCGAATGTGAGCACGCTTACGAGTTTTTTTGATGCTATTGACTATACAGCATTTTCTTAAATCCTCTCGGTCCTTCTCGCATGCTTCAGTGATTCAAATCAGGCCACTCGAACCTTCAAGCCCCCCGGGCGCGCTCACGCAGCCGAATCAGCGTCCGCCTTGCTTCTCGTCCTGATCTCGAAAAGTTTGCTGAATTGACTTTGCCTCTTCATAGCCACCCTGATCATGAAACTTCAGCCCATAGCTCTCTGTGGATCCCTTGGATACACCAGTTCCTCCTTGGCTACCTGGGCCTTTAGTAGACGGATTGGTGGATGTATTGGATTGTGCTGTGTTGGAGGGTGGATTTGCTGCCGGAGCCGGTAGGTTGGTTGTTAGAGGAAGGCATTTTGGGTTTGATCGTCGTATTGCTTGTGATGGAGTGTTTTGGCTTGTGAGCTTGGATGCTGGAGGAAATTTGGATATACTTTGTGTGGTTGGAGCTGATGGGAAGAGGAAGCGAAGATTAAAAACCAACGTGTGAGTTAAGGACGTGTTAAGCAACCAGGTGTGAATTAGCAAGGTGTGAATTAGTAATATGCGAATAACAATGTGTGAATCGGGTAAGAGGTGAAGCCAAGTGTGAAATAGCAACGAGCTAAGCAACAGGATGTGAAGATAGAAGGCGTGAAATAGTAAGGTACTTTATATATTGGGGCTCTTGGACCTCTTCCTATATAAGCGAAGTAAATCCTAGGGAACGCTAGACTTGAAGACGATGTGATAGGGAAGATTAACGCAGATCCGGAATACTCCTTTCTAAAAACTTGGCCAGACGTATTGAGCATTCCGACCGGTTGATCGGTTATAATACATCTGTATCGACACACTATGACTCGCAAATTGGGGGATCATTATTTGCTTTCCAACAGTGGTCAAGAAAGAAGCCCTGTTCGTCGGTAGGACAATTCTGTAGACAGTCCGAAATGACCACCTCTATTCTCATCACGATTGCTCTGAGAAGGAGTCATCATGAAGAAGGAGCCCCCTGAGATTATATTAGATGAAACAAAATCCAAGGAGCATAGAAGGAGACCTAATACTTGACTTTTTCCTTAGTTAATGTCAGAACACGGTCTCGTTTACCATACCAATACCACCAGTATGGGTTCCAAAATCTACGGTCGACGTCACTAGTCGCTGGGATCGACATCGAGCCGTTCTTGTAACGAAAGCCCGAGGGTTGGTGAAATATGTCGTGGCCGATGTTCCAACTACCAACTTTTTTATTACCCAGTGTCTCTGCAGCCACAACAGTCTTCAAAAAATCTAGAAAAATTCAAACATTATCATAGACATCTTAACTATAGTTCTTGAAAGTTTAGAGTACTTTTGAGACGATTCGGTTGATTTATTACACTGGTGAAAGTTGGAAGTGCTTTCGCGCTATCGGCCACGACTTATTTCACCAACCCTCGGCCATGTAGTTCCCATCTTATCAGATAGAATTAGGTGAGACTATCTAAAGAGTGAGACTCCTGATGTCCCTTTAGAATACAAACCGTCTCAATCGTTTAGCAGATGTCCAGTCCATCCCAGGACTAATTGTCCATGGTGTGTCGAGAAGATGAGATCAACGGTAGGACAGCAAGAAATACATACTAGCGACGTTCGCGGACGAACAGTAGTAGTAGTAGTAGTAGTAGTAGTAGTACTCATACAGCGACTCCGGCCGCAAGGCCATGCGCGAGAGGCATCCTTATCTAGGCTTCCTAGGCCTGGACGTGGTAGCTCGAGACTATATACAATTGGTCATGACAGCCGCATTTTTCAGGCTAGCTCCCGAGCTAGTCGGCCCGTGGGTGGCTCCGCTGAGGCCTGCACTGTTATCCCTTTCCTTGTGAGCGGATGGACCGCACTAGCAACTAGCATATCCGGAGCCATGGAGCTTACCTGATTGATCCTACTAGCTCTTAGCAGGATTCTCAGTCATCTGCGGATCATTAAATAGATAAATAGCATCTTTGGGATGCCCTCGGATACGCTAAAGCCTAGTGCGGTCCATCCGCTTATAAGGAAAGGGATACAGGCCTTAGTGGCCCCCCACCTAGCCTTCTTCCGCTCGCTAGCCTAAAAAATAATAGGAATAAAATTAACGCCTCTAATATATGTGGGATATTACTTATAGGGGCTAATCGCTTACGATAACCCCCGAGAGTGTCCTAGCCGTAGTAGTAGCCCCGGCGCTTAGAACGTCCCTATCCGCTTAAAAATAAAATTAGAAACTAGAAAGTCGCTAGTCCTTATCCTAAAAGTCCTATCCTAAACCGGCTATAATCCTAATCGTTTTCGTCTCGAAGGAGTATTATTTAGCTATTTTATATAGCCTAGGTGTCTTCACGATAGCCTATAATAGAGCTAGGGGTTTAAAAGTATAGGGGTCTTTATGTAATAGTTATCCTAAAGATACTACCCGAGTCGCACCCTTCGGGGCCGTATAACGTTTAAACTAAGGGAGTCGCTAAGTTTATAATAGGAATTAGGTAGTCCTACCGACGCGTTCTAGGTTCCCTAGAAGCTCTATTAGATTACTTACCTATAGGCCATCGCCCTATAAGGTCTCCTCCCTTAATACCGCGTAGTTAGGGTAATATAGTAGTATATACTTAATATTCTCTCTACCGCGGCTATAGGGATAGTCCGGGGAGTCGACGTTACTAATCCTTATACGGTAGAGGTATTAGTTAAGCGAAATATATATAGTCCGAGCCTAGACTAGTATCGAACTACGTACGCGATCGAGGTATTAATATTTATCGAGGACGCTCTTATAGGGGGTAGGTTAGAAACGTTTAATCTAGCGACCCGAACGGGTCGCACTAGTTATATCGTTCTAGGCTAGCTCCTACTAGTTTATCGACCGCGTACGTAGGTAATAGAGTTCTACCGAGACGAGACTATAGAGGTCTTTAGGGATAGGCGCGTAAGG
>JAABUP010003003.1_pt1 | contig 30752 bp, 50 predicted proteins | sample 5559201 | NCBI WGS metagenome assembly JAABUP01 (sample SAMN10711887, study PRJNA513373) | rock metagenome | isolation source: Antarctica rocks | place: Antarctica | reverse complement strand
ACCCCTCGCTGACAGCTGAACTCTAAAGCTATTCCTTTCAAACTTGATCACGTAATTCCCAGTGATGAGCTGACTCATGATACCATGGCAGTTGGGGGTGCAACAAAATGCTGCAATGTACAGCAATACACATGTTTGGATGCAGACTTTTGACTGCTGCTGTATCTGATGCCATGTCGTCAGTATCAAGCAGCAATTCAAGCAGGGACTGTGTCAGTCCCCGCCCCTGGCTCACGTGACCATGTTGGCTTTGACCAGACTGCAGCGCCACTGTGGAGGTGCACGTTCATTGTGGTGAAGCGCCGTTGATGTCGATGGTCTCAAGCAACCAGATGATCACTTATGCTAGATATTGGTAGTTACAGCTTCACCAACTGACTGTGGCAAACAGGCAAGCATCGCCGCGGCTGCTCGGCGTGACTTCAGGATGAACGGCATCAGAGAAACCTTGCATACTCGGAAGCGCAGTCTGAAGGAACTCGCTGTGAGTCCAGAGGTGAATTCACGCACATGCAAATAGTGCATTGTGTCGATGGTCGTGCCGGCCAACCGCAAGCGCTGATGACACCTGCCAGAATCTCGCAGTCCACCTGGCGCGCAGAGTGCCCCTGCAACAATAGCATGAACGCGAAACACAAAAGCATGCAACTCATAGCATGATTATGTTCAACTTACAGCAAACCAAGTTTGGTCTGCTTGCTTGCTTTGTGTGACCCATTCATGCCCTCATGATGCAATATTTGCATGCAGCTTTGTTATTTGGCCAAGTCTGGCTGGGTGTGGAAAAGGGCAAAGGTGACCAGGCAATGGCTGAAGAGGTGGGCAACTGTGCGCAAGGGCGTTCTGCGGTACTGTGACGGCCCTGGCATGGTGATTTTTCTGAGCTTTGCTATGACAACTGTATGCCAGGTTTACAGCTTTGTAAACATGGTTAACTTGCATGCAAAGTCTACACATATTGCAACACTTGTCACAGCAGTGATGGGCACAGTAGTGGGTAAGCTGATGGAGCACTTGTGCAAGCTCACTGTATCACACTCAAACCGGCATCAAGCATGTCTGTTGACACCTTTAACACCTTGCATGCACTGCTGCTTCTGACTTGCGTTTTGTATGGCAGACACATGACAGTGGAAAGCGGGTGCTATCTGGCAATATTGTTTCAGCTGAATCTTTGCAGCATGGCACATCTACCAATGGTCTGCTGGTGAGCTCACAGTGATGTCAGTGTGTACTGTTGGTCCTTTGAGGGCTGCACCTTCACAACTCTGAGCAGGTAGTATGAGTGCACATCGTGCACGCAGTTCGGGATATCCCACACTGTGACCAGTGCTTCAGCTGTCGTGTGTTGATCAAATCCAGCGCTTTGCGCAACCCTGCGGGAGACTGTCTTCAGCAGTCACAACAGCAAGCCAGGTGCATCACATTTTCCCTGAAGACTAGTCAGCAACATCAGAATGTCGACTGACTACAGATGTATGGTTTTCAAGTGGTGGATGATGAGGGCAGAAGCAAGAAGCTCTGGTGCCACAGCCAGCAGGCCTGCCAGGAGTGGTGCCACTTCCTGAGCCACTGGGCAAACACGGAGGTCCTGCTGTCTCACTGGTATCATGTGCAATGGAGCAAGCTCCTTGGCAGGTATGCCCTCAACGACCCTGGTGGCGGATTGAGGGGGGACACCATGTGCATGGCCATCACAGCATGCAGCCAATGCAGCAGATTGCATGATTGAGCATGCAATGCAATGCTGCCTGTCAAGTACATTACCGTGCACAAAGGCTGTTTGTGGTGATCGGCTCTGGAGCAGATGCTGAGCTGTACTGTTCTTGCAGTGGGGCTTTTGCTGCTGTGGTGAAGGCAACAGGCAAGGCAGATCACAGACCCTATGCCATCAAAGTTGTCACGCGCAGCGCCTACCGCCACTACTATCACATGATGAATCAGGTGCATGTCGTGCCCGTCAAGTTCCAATGCCATGACAAAATCAGCTGTACCATGCATTGCACGTTGAATCGGACAACATTAGCATGGCTACATGGAAGACAGAGTCAAAAGAACGCCTGAGTGTCATGCACCTTACATGCTTACAGGTTCTGTATGCAGGAAGTGTAGCTCCTTCCTTGCTCTGCAGTCGTACTCTGCCACCAGCTGCAATTGCCAGAATGGGCAGAGGCTCTTGTGAGTTTGCATGACATCTGTAGCACATGCGCAAAAGCGCCAAGCACATGTGCGACTCAGGCGCTGCACAAGTAACAACCAGTCACGCATGTGCTGTGTAGCGCCAGCCTGCAGAATGCAATACTAGATGAGGGAAGCGTCCCAGCATGTCATATGGTATACCATGCAGGAGGTGGCAATCATGAGTATGCTGGCGGAGCACCCCCACATGGTCAGGCTGAAGCAGGTCCTGTACGCCCCCCACCGCCTCTACATTGTCACAGGTTACCTTACCCCACCCCACCTGCCTGCACGCAGCCTTGGGACACCAGCACTCTCTCTCATGAGTCTTACCATCATACATCTGTCTCATTGGCTAGTGCAAGGTGAGGAGTAGACTGGCTTGTTCAGATACTGCACTGACATGCAGCTTGCTGTACCCCTCGAATGAGAGGTGTGTCATCAGTCGCGGGTAGCTGCCGTGCAGCATCTTAAACCATTTGGTGCTGTGATGATATGAGAATGTTGGGAGCAGCTCAGCAGATCAGTCTGTCAGCAGCATGACCAGCACCATGCACATTCTGACCTTTCTGTCTTTGACCATGTGCTGCAGAGTACCTAGACGGAGGTGAGTTGAGCAAGAGAGTGTCACCAGGCAGTCCGCTCACTGAGACAGATGCAGCGCGAGTGACTCACCAGGTGGTGAGTGCGCTGGCTGCGCTGCATGAGCAGAGGGTGTGCCACATGGACATCAAGCCTGACAACCTCATCTTTGAGAACAAGTAAGCCTCTGCGCACTGGCATCGTCAGCCAGAACATCACCAGAGGGCAATTTGGGCATGTTACAACATCTGTTGCCAGGATGCTGGAAAGTCCGTGGCCATTCATGAACACAACACAGCTCAAGTTGGGAGTTTGCAGCCTGGCACATTGCGTTCTTCACACTGTCAGGCATGTTTAAGTCATCATAGCTATGGTTGCCCTGGGATAATCTCCTAGCTGCTGCAGGCTTAAAAAAATCTTGTACCATTTCTGTTGCTTGATCCTTGCCAAGACTGGGACCTGAATGCAGGTCATCCACTTCCCCAGTGAAGCTGATTGACTTCAGTCTGGCATGCTTCTTCTTTGAGCCCACTGAGCCAGGGGGTACCCCAGAGTTCATGGCCCCCGAGCTGGTGGCTGACCCTGATGGGATGGCAGCCACAGGCTGGGGACCCGAGATTGACATGTGGGCAGTCGGGATCCTGGTCTTCTGGATGCTGTGTGGCAGAACGCCCTTTGATGATGACAATGTCCCTCAGATCTTGCAAAATATCATGCAGGTGCAGTCAGGATGACAGAGCCAGCAGATTCCAAAGGGCTCTGTGCTCCCCTTTCGGTCTATCATGCCTAGCCGTGTTCTCATATGCGTACATGATTTAAGCATGTGTGAGGCACAACCGCTTGACCAGAACAATAGCTGCCAGATCTGTGCCCAATTTACCAGTGTGTCTTCAAGGAAGGGAATGCTGTGCAAGTGTTCAAAGGTCATTTCTGTCTGATATGGCATCAATGAAAGGCAAGTTATACAAGTTTGCAGGGGCGGTGGGCTTTCAGTGATGAGGTATGGGCAAGGGTTTCTGACGAGGCCAAGGCCCTGGTCCGTAGCCTGCTGCGGCGCAACCCTAGCCGCCGCCCATCTGCTGCCGCCCTACTGCAACATCCCTGGGTAACTTCAATCCTTATTCTTTCCTTGCAGTGCTTGGTCTTCCTCAATAAGTCATGTACTGTCTGATGTGATGCTTGCCATGATGCATGGAATCCTTTGCATGAGGATCACTCAAAAGCCCCTGATGCTATGCAACTGGCAAGCTGAGTATCAGGCTTAAGACGCTGTTGGGCTGCAGACACATGCTGGCACCAGGGTCTTACAATTTTTGGGATTTGGCGAGCCTTGTTGCCTTTGTGCATGATGAGTGGAACGCAGCATGAGGCAACGTGAGCGCATGTCGATGCCGTGCCAGCATGCCTGTAAGCAATGTACTGTTTGCATGTTGAGGCTTATGAGCTGATGCTGCAGCAGGCAACGCCAAGGATACTTGTACAAAACAAAGCAAACTTGCTTGATGTATGACAGCATAGTTTAGAGTGTACGTGGTGTGTGTTGCAGGTGTGCCAGGGTCAGCAGATGATGCCACTGGTTGAAACAGCAGGGGCACTAGTCAAGCTGGCAGAAGGTAAGCTGGAGAAGGGGGAATCCGGGGAAGGCAGCACTGCCAGGGAATCCCTGCTGGGCACCACCCCCCACTTCACCAGAAGCTTCAGCTACACAGAAGGCACCCCCTATGGTGAATTTGACCAGCATGCATGAGTGCTTGGCGCAATTCAGTGCTGACCATACTTTTGCTGCCCTAGCAACGGCTTCCTTGCAAAGTCTACTTAGCAGAAACACTGTGAATTGCGACATGCAGTGCATATACAATGCTCTTTGACTTACTTGTGCTGGACTTGATGCAGTCACACTGTGCTCCATGCATCCTTGTCATTGACCAATACTGTCCTCTGCAGGCTCTGCACTGAGCAGCTCAGTGCGCACAGCATCAGCCACCAGCATCGGTCCTCAAGCAGACCCCTCATATCATCTCAAGCCCCTGACAGACTCCCTGGCAAATCCCTCAGTACAACCCCATCCCCATTGCCACCCCTTCACCTCTGCAGACTTGCGTCGGTCCCTGTCCAGTCAGCATTCCGCCACATCAGTTCACAGTCGACATACCAGCGTGTATGCACACTCACGACAGTCCAGTGCAGAAAGCACTTCCTCACCTGCGCAGTACAGCCCTCAGGTGTGCTGGCTTGAGTGTATGATGCCACCTTGAAATTGTTGATGACCACCATCGTATCTGTGCAGTGTGGTTGTCTGCTTTGCAGTAATGGCCTGACTGCATGTCACCGCCAACTGTCTGGTTGCAATCTGCCCAGAGCTGCCAACTGCATGCCAAGCTGTTGCACATCAGCCAGTGAGCTAGCCATGCATAGATTTCATTGTCTCACATTAGTGTTTGCTTGGCCTGTTTCTTCTCAGCTGTGACTGGGTCTGGGTGGTTCAGGTATGGGACAGCATGCTTCCTGGCACAAAGGACCTGGATCCCATGACAGCCATTCCTGAGTCCCATCCAGTGACACAGTCTGTTGATTACGCGGTCACAGCTGACTGCAGCGCAGTACTTGTGCACTCAAGCAGCAAGGGTGCCAGCAGTAGTCATCCTGCCAGTGCAGCTCTAGCTGGGCTGGCAGGTCCCTCCATGCGGATTAGAGTCACCACTAGATCTGTCCCTCTTGTGCCATCCAGCAGCAATGCTGGCCACCGCAACAATGGTGTACAGTCTACACCCAGTCAGCAGAATTGCCAGATTGTGGTTGGATTGGCTGGTATTGCTGCAGTTCAGCAGCAGCAAACTAGCCATTTGCCGGCCTGTCACAACAGTGGTTGCTTTGAAGCACCCTCCTTACTGCAGCACAGTGCCGTGGAGCATGGCACACAGCAGCTGAGTCATACACGTCTGCATGGCTTGAGTCATGCCTTTGGTCATGGGGATGCCCTGACTGGGGCGGCTGCGCAAGGGGCAGGCTCCCCAATGCCCCAGAGGGCTGTTTCTGAACAGCCCCCAAGGGCTCCTGCACCCTCTGCAGTACAGCATGACAGGAATGGAGCAGCGCTGGAAATTTGCCATGAGAAAGCAGATCAAAGCTGTGAAGCCAGCACATCAGCTGAGCATGACTGTGACGCGCACCCAAGTCATGGTGCAGGGGAGGATCAAGCACATCTGCACAAAAGAGGTGAAAGACAGGGAGAAGAGCAAAGAGACGGAGGGTCCAAGGAAACAGGTGAAGTGAAGGGGAATGTGCGGGAGGGTTTTGCAGGGATGGCAATGGTAGATGGTGCGTCGTGTGAGACTCCCATCTCTCCAAGGTGGTGGGACAATGTGGCCAAGACTGATCTCATTGGCATCAGAGAACTGCAAAGGTCAGCCAAGTTTGTGTCAGAGATAAGGCAAGGGTGGCTTATCTCTGACACACCTTGCCTGCACTGAGTGCTTAATTAGGCATGATCAAATCTGTGGTCTTCTCATGCAAGCTTTTGAAGCAGTGTATTTGGACCGTATTGTACATTCTGGCCATGCTGTGCACCTGTGCATGCATGCAACTTCTAACATAGAGTCTGCATGGTTGGGGACTTGAACATGTGTGTGACTGCAGCGTGAGGTTGCGTAAGATGACATGAAGAGCCTTTCTGCGGGCTCAGAAAGCTGGCCATCTGGGGAAGATGGTGGCTCAGGCCAGGTACTGCACGACTTGCTTGTCTTTTATTGCTTTCCATTGGCGTTTTCATGAAAGCGCTTGTCCAGCATGTTTAGCATGTGTCCTATGCCTGCTTTGGCATGCAGAAGATTCCTTCAAAGCACAAATTCGCGTTTGAAAGGCTGACCTGACAAGTCTCAAGAGGAGCTTTGCATTTTGCGTCCTGGGAACATGTTTAGCTGCCATCAAGAATCCATCTACCCTGCAGTAGATCTTTGTTGGTCTAAAGCTGTTGCACAATATGTGAACTGCAGGCTCCAGGAAACATATGCTCTGCAGACAGCCCGTATCCTGCCTGACAAACCTGATCGTCTGAATTGTGTGCAGGTTGGCAGCTGCTGCAGCTGTGGCCTCACCATAAACACAGCCGTCGAGTTCTTACAGAGAAAAGTGAATGCACTGTTTTTCTTCTTGTGTTGTTTGCAAGGAAGTAAGAGAACAAGTGCACAGCTGTCAGAGCATGTAACGAATACTGTGCTTGCAAGGGCAGTTGTTACAATCTGCGCACCATACTATGATCAGAGCATGAGAGCACAAGCTTAAGCTGTCATTTGGTATGCCCCGTCAATTGATGCATCAATTGCTATATGAACAGCAATGCTTTCTACAACACGTGCCAAACTTGCAGCTTAGCCTTCTAACCAACTTTAGTGTACGCATTGTGCATCTATCTTGACCCAAAGACATGTCATAAGCTCAACCAAAGCAGTAGCTTTTAGCATTTATGTACAGAGACAGTGAAGTGCTACCATGTGTGGCAGCAATATGCCATATGACATGCCAAATTATGCATATTTGGTGGGCTGAAGCAACTGCATGAGCCAAAATGTGCACATTATATGATGGGACGGTACCCATAGCAGGTTGAGAACTGGCTGATGCAGACATCAGCTTGAGTAAAAATAGGTTCCCACATGGTCTGCAATGCGTGTATCCCAAGACCTTACCAGTATGCCGCCGTCTGCTAGTTCCTATCCATGCAACAAAAGTGCAGGTGCACAAAAACCACAGATGCCAATTTCTGTTTGACTCTGCAAACGTGACTTATTAGCTGGATTGCTGTCCATCACTTGTCTACCCAGAAGCACACTTGCTCTAACCAAGGACCCAATGCTCATGCCATGTGGAGGCTGTATAGGTAGTTATTGCCCGTGATGGCACAGGCCTTTCATGCATTTTGCCTCAAACAAACATGTTAGCGCATCTAAGCCTATGTACACTGCTCCCTTACTATGTAGCCCGTGCCCCTGTGTTTGTTGCGTAAGAAAAGATGTTGCAGAAACTGGACACCAGAACACTCGTACACGTAAGTGTGCTCCTTGGCTTTCAAGACTGTCTAAGCCACTCCACAACCTGTTGCGCGGAGGGGCGGCAGTCAGGCTCTGTATGGGTGCACTCAGTGAAGATACGTGCTGCCACTGGTGGACAGTCTACTGGTAACTGTAGTGACTTAGCAGTGCCAGCCTGCAGAAACACGATGCTTCAGCTTGTAGGCCAAACAACTTTTGCACCAGTTTGAATGACGCAATGTGCAGCCTGTACATGTCTTTGGACTCTGAAAAACAAAACAGCAATGGAAGCGTCTGAAGGCAGGACCACACAGATTGGGAAGGTGAACAAGAGGTTTCTACCTGCATGGCTTGTGCGATGGCAAGGGGCTGAAGATTGGTGATGTCTTGGTCACTGATGAGCTCCCACACCAAGATGCCGTAACTCCACATGTCAGCCTTCACGCTGGCTCTCTCATGGCGTACCACCTGTGAGATCCAAACAGCATGTCACGCTGCTGGATATCGATCACAATGCATAGCAACAGGATGATCAGCAATGTCAGCATCAAACCAATGTCAGTTCGAGGAGCTCATGAGACACATGCAGCGTTGTCAAGCGTCTCATGCATCCCATCCCACCACACATCCACCTTGCAGCCACACATTCACCTGCTCATAGACTGGATGGACATCCAAGCCATTCAAACTTGCTGTGATGAAACTTGCGTACAGACTGTGCATCTTCTGTCAAATCCTGCAAATGCTGCCGGTTTCTGATCAGGCAAAGGTTATCACCTGACCGTCTGCCAAAGAAGCACAATGATACCTTACAACAAGCACAGCTGATTCTGGTTAGACAGACAGACTAGAGGCCGCTGTGACTGTTGGCCCAAGGCAGTGATTACCTCTGGGGCAGCCCAGAGGGGGGTCATGATGGGCTGGGCAGTGACAAGCTCCTGCACCTGGGGCCGCACCATGCCCACATCTGCAATTTTGGCCACCCCCTCCTCACTCAGCAGCACATTGGGAGATTTGAGGTCCCTGTGCATCATGGGAGGCCGCCTGCACCCCAAACGCGATGCTTGTTTCTGCATGTTGCTGCTTGCTCATATGACAGCTGTAAAGTGACATAAGATAATGCTGGAGGACACAGCCTACATGTTACCAATGACAGGCACCGGGGACGCTGCTGCTGTTGCTGATCCCATACATTACAGCAAGGGGCCATAGCAACAGTAGAACATCAGCACATCAGGGACAATGGGTCTGAGACAGCATGCTGTGACATACCTGGTATGAAGGTAGTTGATGCCCAGTGCAACATCAAGGGCAACTTTGCGGCCCAAGCGCTCCCAGCGCATTGTCTCAGGGTGGTTGCGCAGCGCACTGTACAAATCGCCACCCTGTCAATGCACCACATCGTCTGTTGTGTTGTCCCAGCCCACAGTGCAAGGCACATGCGTTTTGAGCAGCTTTCAGACAGTGCTTGCCTGTCTGAGAGAAGCCACAGCATATGATGGCCTGGACAGCATACAGATGCACGGCCTCTTCAAGACTGTTGAACTCATACACTGTATGCTGCAGATACCTGACAAAAGGTTGCATGGTAATCCTGACTTGACAATCAGAATACGAAGCAGGGCTGTCAAAATCTGTTGCTGTCACAAGCTGGCTGAATGTAACACATGTGCCAACAGAGGTCATGAACAAGGGTATGTTACCTTCATGAGCTCTGTGACAAAGAACATGCTGCTGGGCTCCAAGCAAGCTCCGTAGAACTGCACAATGTTGCGGTGATGTAGCGTGCGCAGTACCCGCACCTGCATGTAACGCCAGCATGCTCATCACATCTCTCTGCTTTGTTTTCCGTAAGGTTATACAGTATGTGCCAAATTGCAGCATTGTATTGATTGCATTTATTTGTATATGAAAAATCTTAATTGCCTGCAGGAAAGCGCAGCAAGACATGCAGACCAATTGACCTGCAGTCTGAAGACAAAACAGGCAAGATCCTGCCAAACAGGCTAGACAGAGTGATGAACATAGGCAGGTGCGCAGGCAAGAGCACACAGTACAAAACAAAACGGGTCAGCATTTTTATGAAGGTACCTCCTTGTGGAACAAGGTGAGCTCCTTGTTTGTGGGCTTGTCTGCTTTGACCAGCTTGACAGCCACCTCATCTACACCGTTCATGAGGGCCTTGTACACCACACCAAACCCGCCCTCCCCAAGTCTGCACTTCTTGTTTTCTGACGTGCGGCATATGCTAATATCCTCCCTGCACCACTCACCACATCAGTTAAGCCTATGTCAGCAGGCATGGACACCAGAGCAGCACAGTCAACACTACTGCCAGCAGGTATTGAGACAGATGAACGTAAAATGCTGACCTGGCAATGAGCCAGCCATGTGCCTCGCCCTCAGTTTCTTCTGAGGTGACATCACTGGGAGCGCTGCCGGCATCATACTGTCTCATCATGCGCTCCTCCCTCTGCAGCTGATCTGAAGGCAGAGGGTCCGCTGGAGGGCCCCCAGGTAGCTGGCCCCCATGCAGCACAGTCCTGCACACACACAGACACATGGTCACAGTCTTTGGTCACTACCCTTTCCAATTACAGCTGAAGCTGCCTTGAAACTCTACCAGCCTTATCATTGCAGGCCAAGCTTGAATGACGTTTTGGGGTAAAGAATGCTGCACTGGTGTGTGATGTTGACTGGCGCAAGCTTGCACGGCAGCAATGTGATGTTGAGCAGGTCAGGCAAGGCGAGAGGAGACGTGCCCACCGTCCTGATGCATGGTTGGCATTAGCAGCAATGCCAGGAGCTGTAGTGCTGCCATCTGTCCAGGGGTGCTGGACTGGGGTTGGGGGCTGCCAAGGCATGGTTGTGGACTGCTGTGATGACTGCTCTGACACGTTGCCATACCACGCCTCAGATGCCATCTGCAACAATTTCGGCATACATCATGTTCACACACATGCTGAATGCAAGGAGAGCTCAGTGCAGTGAGCACATGATGCCGAATTTGGGCTTCCTGCTGCAGTTTGAGCTGCGAGTTGAATGAACGACAACATTAAAAGTCAGGTTCACTCAATGCATGGTCAGACAATGCGCATGAAATACACAGGCTACTGCAGGGGCAGTGCATGAGGGGTTGCAGGAGCAGACCTGTGTGCCATGCTCATCATCAAGGCCGGGGCAGGACTTCATGGTGCCCAGCACAATGGGCTCAGGTGTGAGGCCATCAAAGGGAGGGGTCAGCAGCAGCAGCTGCCCCTCACATGGCACTGTCATCCTGCCACCTGTGACAACAGCAGACACAATGTCCAATGCTCACCCAAAACAGGAGAGCATGAGCTGCCTTTGCATTGAGTCAAGCATGGCACAAATTGGTGAATATGACAGCTTGGAGTGTCCAGGCAGTTTGGCTACCAGCGTCAAGGCATCAAGCGCCTTACAAGCAACCTTCATGCATCAAATGCTTGTGCATATGCATGAGGCTTGATTGCAGCAAAAAATTTCACTGGCAGTTTCAGTGCGCAGGATCTCCAATGTACCTTGCTTGACAAGTAGCATCAGGTCTTGTATCCGATTCTTTGAGCAGCTGCCTCCAACATGTACGCAGTCAAAGGGCCCCCCCAGCTGTTCAGACCAGTGCTCCTTGAAGATGTTGCCCCGCAGGAAGGTGGCAGACAAGGTTGGCAGTCCTCGTGACTTCTTCACCTGATGCAGTTTGCTGGCTGCATACTCCACGGCTGCATCTTCCAACTGCATGCACGACTACCTGTCTGCCACCGGCTTGGGCTGGAAGCAGCTTTGCAGGCTCACCTTATGACATTCTGTTATGCTCATTGTGCAGACATCTGACGCAGCATGCAGCAGATGGTGAAATTCATTGACTTTACAGACAACGCTTGGCAGCAGCCAATCAGGTCAAAGGCATCACAAAGTGTGACGACTTCACTCATAGGATTGCTGTGCCACACATGGTTACCTCAAGGCCAACAGCCTTGCCAGTGTGTCCAACCAGGTTGGCAGCCACCATGGTGAGGTAGCCAGTGCCAGAACCTATGTCCAAGAAGGCCTGCCCTGCCTCCGGGCCCAGGGCCTGCAGCCATCAAGCTTCACTTACATGCTTGCTATGCTGTCAGCAGGCATGTTGAGCATTCATGGCTGAACATTTACTATCTGAAGTTTAGGACCAGCAAGTTGCATGCATAAACGAAAGGCTGCGTTCATGTCACCAACGCATTGTGTCAACATTAGCAATGCAGCATGGGTAGTTTGTCATGTCTGATGCGCCTACAACAGATCGTGCCAATTGTAATACCTGAAGAGATAGGGCCTCAGTATGCAGGTCTCCAATTTTGCCAGCTGCATCAAAGGCCGGGGCTGCCCCCAAGCGGTCAGCCTGCACCAAAACAGTAAGCTACAGATGGCTGTGACGTTTTGAAGTTGCAATACACAGTATACAGTCTGTTTGACCCAAAAACCCACATGGTGAATCACAGGACAAAACAGACAACATGCCAGCAGTGCTTGAGCTGTAGTGTGTGACTGCCTGAAATGTGCAGGGTGTGCAGCAGGCTCACTGCATGTGATACAAGGAAGGCTGATCTTGGAACCAGTCTGAAGGCAGCTTCCAGTGGAGGAGGGACAACAACAGCAACCCTGAGCTGCTCCACTAGATCATTCACACCTTCCTGCACACCATTTCACCACCTTGTAGTAGTGGACCGACATAAGTATACAATGAACAGTTTTAACAGCATACTTTGCACGCATTTCACAGCTCATCAGAGCACATGCAAGGCACCTCACACACATACAGGCTGGACTTCCAGCAGAGCAAATGCAGGCTTTTGGGCATGTGACAGCGCTGCGTACCTGTACCAGCTGTTCATCAGCAATTGCCTCCTCGGCAACATTGCTGCTAGCTGAAATCCTGTCCAAAATCTTGGCAGCGAGCATTCTGATTTCTACCACCAGGGAGTGTTGAAGCATGGCAAGAAGAGGGACAGCTCTAGCTACCAGAAAGGCATCAGGTCCTGTGGGTTGAACTACCAGCTGCCTCAGGACCATGAGTGTGGCGATCTGCAGCTCTGCAGAGCTCCCACCACATGCATGCATCAGCGCTATCACCCCACCTGCACTCATCACGGCTTGCTCATGATGGGTAGACTTGTAATGTATCTTGTACACACTGACCAGAGAATAGCAGTTTGGCATTGCAAAGAGAAGGCAGTCTAGTCAGGAAACGCCATGTACAGCATCAGAACTTGTATAGCAGTCTGGTAAAGAAGACATATACTGAACTACCTAGCACCTCAATACATATTGCCCTACAAACGCATAGGCAGTGAATATGTCTCAGGCAGGCCATGCTTTGTGTGGATATGCAAGGATACCTGCTTGCATGATCATGAGGGTAGCAGCTGGTGTGGAGGAGCAGAGCATGTGCAGGGTATGAGTGGCACTGGCCCAAGCTTCCAGGTGGCCATCATTCAGCAGCACCAGCAGGGCAGCAATGCCGCCATGCTTCATCATGGCTTCACTGCCTGCACAACAGCAAAGCATCACAACCAGAACCCAGCCTGTGTGACGGGCCTGTCTGCTTGAAGCAGCCTTGCAAACTGATCATCCACTTGACAGCTTCTCCACCTAAGCAGACTATGCAGCGTCAGGGCATGTGTTGAGACACATGATAAGATGGCAATGTTGCCAGATGTTTTCCTTGTTGGGGGTGTGAAGCTGCTTGTGGAATGCATGTGCTAGGTAGGATGACGCACCTGAAGAGTGTGAACACAGCTTCTCCAAAGCGACGACAGCGCTCTGTACAGCGCTACTGCCCTCCTTCACAATCTCGATCAGCATGGGTACTGCGCCTGCGCATCAGACAACCTTAGCATGAAAGCCGGTATGCACTGTACGAGAATCAGCTGCAGCAAAAAAATGTAGTTACTATCCTAAAACAAATGCAACCTACGCTTTTGACTGATCTCACACCTGACGCATCTCTGAACATGATGGGCTCTGTTTCCTTGGATAGCATTGCAGACAGCGTTTTGACACAGGAGAAGGCAAACATACCTGCAGCCACTATCTGCTCTTTCACAGCGGAGTCAGTAGCCATGTTGCTGAGAGCACGAGCAGCGCGGGCTTGGTCTGAAGGGCCACCACTGACCAGCAGATGAACCAAAGGAGCCACCAAACCCTTGCCTGGAGCACCCCTACACGCACACACACTCCCTTGAGGCCTCGAAGGCATGCAGTAATGTTCATGCCTGTTGCAAGCGTATTGAACTGCAGCAGCAGACATGAGCAGTTCAATAAAGCAGCAACAAAAGCTGAGCAGAAAATGGGAGAGCACTGAATGTAGGGTGTGGAGTGACCTAGCAGATGCCTCATGTCCGGCAGGCTCTCTGTCATCTTGCACCAGCTGCTGCCCATCAAAGAAGGGCTTTGCCAGCTCCACATCGCTGGGACCCTGGTTCAAGCTGGCAGCCCCAGCTGCCTGCAGTCAAGACGCTGACAAGATGGGCCTTGGTGTTGCTTGGCATGAGATGGACATCATGCTGACAAATGCAGACACCATGCCAATGTACAGTTCTGTAGGAGTTGCTGACAATAAGCATAGCACCAACAGCTTTGGAATGTTGACTGCCGTGTGCTGTGTGCTACGTTATACAAGCAGCAAGTTGGTTTCATCAGAGCATGTTAAGCACAAACAAGTGACCTGAGGATGAAGGAAGCGGCCAGCCGGGCTATTCCACACCATTGCCTCCACACTGTGAGTACCTGCCAGCCTCTGAATGGCCTGCACACACAGGTCAACATGTGTCACTGCACTGTATTGCTGCACAGGCATGTGGTTACTTACATTGCGTAGAGAGGGTGCAGGGGTATGTCCAAAGAGAGAGCTGGAACACAATGCGACTGTGCACATGGAGTTCAAAAGAGTGCCTAGACAGCCAGCAACAGCATGTAGTCAAACAATGACAATCCTACAATGTACGTCATCCATGACACAAATGAGACAACCATATTGCTTGCACATCACATGGAACGAGACAGGACCTTGGTGGCGTTAACTTGAGCACGATCTGAGAGTCCTTCACCAGCGGTCTTGGCCAGGGCTGGCAGAGCACCCTCCTGCACTATGGTCACTGCAGCTCTTCCATTGCGAGCAAGCACCTGCAAGCCATACATCGAGTCACCTGGAGCTGCTAGCTAGCACAGCATGCAGTGCACTATGAGCTTCATAGCAGCAAGTGCAATAATGTCTTGGTAGAAGCAGCAAGAAAGTGTGATTCTGGTGAGCACTGTGCATGCCCTGTATCCAACATGCCAGAATGACTTGTATCGCACCTATCAAGAGGTGTTGGAGAATTGACATAGTTGCATGTGAATTGTACAGACCTTGAGCAGGTCTGCAGCTTCGGCTTGCACCTCTGAATTACCGCTGCCGCACAGCTTGACAGCTGCTGGCACAGCTCCTGCTGAGACAATCTCCCCTTGCAACACTTCCTTGTCTGCTCCAATAAAGTACAGCGCCATCAAGCACCTGCCCACACATCATCCACACAGGTCTTTCTGATGACTGTTCATTGTCAGCTATGTATAAGGGCCTCAGCTTCTACTAAAAATATGTAAAAAGCACTGACTGTATACAGTCTCAACTTCTGATGACAGATGACAAGGGAGAGGGCAGGACCTTCTGACCACGCCTGCATCATTGCACTCCAGCAAGGCAATGATAGGCAGTAGGCCCCCAGCCGCCACCACCTCATTGGCAGCTTCATCATTGCGCACCACACGGCCCAAGGCTCTCATGGCCCCTTTTTTGCTTGCCATGGCCTGCGTGGTCACTGTGCCAATCATGCAACGTGCCTGGCCTCAGCATGCTGCTGAAGTGCATCATGAAGTACTCAGGCAAACACACAGCATGACTGCAATTGCATTTGGTCTGATGCCTGCTGAGCTGCATCAGCCACCAGGACCAGACGTGAAAGCACCATGCCGTCTGCCTCAACCAAGGCTAACACAGATGCTGCAGTGCAAAAGAATCCAACATCCAACCAGCATGCATGTGAAGCCATAGAAAGCTGTCAATGAGATGATGGTGCAGCAAGGGTGTGTACGGCTACGGCAAGCTGATCTGGTGACCCTCCAAGGTGAACAATGCAGCCTCACCCTTGAAGTGTTGAGGACTGCCACAAGAGCAGGAATGACGCCAGCAGCCCTAATCTCTGTCATGCCTGAGTTGGGGGAGATGATGCTGCTCAAGGCATAACCGGCATACATGCGCCCTCGCTCCTTGCCGTCATGGAGCAGCTGCACCTGCACATGTGCACACTGCTCTGTCACACACCTCTGTTATCACCTCTCAGGCAGAAAATGTTTCAAAAGCAACTGCACAGCTGTAAAAGTTGAACAACTGCTGAACATAGTGAGGCCTGGTCTGGCCTTCCAGACAGGGTGCTCCAGTCAGGGTACTAAGCCGCATAGACTAAGACATGAGGCATGCAAATGTGCATTGTATCGATCAACCATCAGAAGATGCTGATAAAGATCAAATGTCATAAACACAGACTGAGCCCAACATGGGCTAAAGCAGATCATCACGATCGATGCATGCGGAGTCAGCAGCACACAGTGTGCTGTCAACTGGGCTGATTGTCTGGACAAAGCAGATCTGGCGCTGCTATGCAGTCATTTGAGCAGGTGCAGAGCTGCTTACCAGGGGCTGTATGACTCCAACAGCAGCTGCCTTGCGACGCGCAGTCTCATCTTCAGCTGCCTTGTTAAATAGTTTCTCAGCAGCCAGGCCCCGCTCCTCAGGGGTACCCTCCCTCAGCTGCTCTACCAACCCTTCCATCTCCCCTTCCACATCTCGAGCCACATGCAGGCTGGAGCCTGACCTTGCTGCAGTGTGCATGTATTCCTTCAGGTGCAGTGTCAAAGTGGGTGGAGTAGAACACAAAGGCAGACATGTAGTCAACATCAAAATGCAGCAAGCACCTCATGAGCACTGATCTGCTGTACGCTTACAGTTAGCTATGTCTGAAGTTTTGTGTGCACATATGGTTGCATGTCCAGACAACCAGCATGGCCTTCTCTACTGTTGTCAGTGTGGACATGTACATAATCTGAACACTGTTTACCTGACAGGAAGCAGGCAAAAGAAAGCAGGTAGTAGTGATTACCTGTGGTCAGATTGATGTTGAATCGTTGACCAGGGGTCGGAGCAAGTGCTGAGGCAGAAGCGCCACAGCTGCTGTTAGTCTCAAAAACAGGCGGTATGCCGTCTGACAAGGATGGCCCAACAACAGGTGAGATTTCTGAAGCATTCTCAAATGAGTTGCGTGCAATGGTTGGCTGACCAGATGCAAATGTGGAGTTGCCTGTGCTGCTAACAGATGCGGACTGGTCAAGCGAATTGTTGGTCGTGAGTCGTTGCATATGAGCCTGGCTGACACCAACTGTGGCATCATGTTGTAGTGCAGTGTCTTGCACCTGGCCAAAAGCTGGGCGAGCTATAGGGATGACGTGTTCTGTTTGTAGGCCTACACCATTCATGTCAAGCGATGGTGGCATACTCTCAGACTTGCCAGATGTGACTGGAGACTCCCTACAGCAACACATGTTCACATTCATAAAGCGGAATCTGTTTCATGCACAAAGCTGACAGCCTGCGGGTGGCACACCTGTACTTCTTGCTGAGGGAAGGCATGGCTTGCTCAGCACTATCTGTCAGTGACTTGGAAGCACTGATGACCGACCTATCATCTGTAGCTTTATTTTGTTTGCCAGCAGCTGGGCGCATCAACCTGTTGAACTGGTCTTTCAGCTTGCCCATGGTGCGATACTGCTTTGGTAGAATCGGAGTCAGGGCAGAGTGTCCAACTCCAAATGTAGTTAGCAGCAAGTTTGCTGTCTAAAAGACCACTGCAGCTGCTTCCCTCTCTGCTTTGAAGGCTTTCACCTCTCTGCTTTGAAGGCTTTCACTCTGCAAATTCAAAGCATGAAGGGGTGTGCCGTCACGAAATATCGCAAACATGCCCAGCGTGCTGCCTGGAAGATGATTTTCCCTGCAGGCTGTTGCGCTGAAGCGGAAGCTGGAATCTGATCAAACTGGCTGCTGCTGCAGAACAGCTGACCAGCTACCAGTGAGAGCGGTAAGACTGGTATCACTTGTTCTACCGACGTCTCGAGGATTCGGGGCGCATCAGAGCAATGCGCGGAGGTTCTCGGGACAAGGTACTGATGTCTTGCAGGCGTGACCTAACAGCAACGCACTGGGGCGCAAGTCTATGTTTGGACATCGTCTGTGTGTGATGGACGCCATGATCACCGAGACCTCGTGCAAACGGCAATATCGATCATGTTGCCAGCACGAGTGACAGTGAAGCCCGAAACGGGTACTTTCAAGGATCACGGGGGGGCGGTTCCAAATCGTTTACCCCTTCAACTTCTTACTAAGCTTCGAGCTGTTCGTGTCGAGTCAGCTGTGTCCCATGGTCATGCGCGGGAACCACAGCGCTGTTACGCTGAGCAAGCCAAGCAACGACTTTGGTTTAGTCCTTCCCTGTGTACTCCTGTGTATGCCGCTGTCTAGCCAGACTGAGCGAAAACGCAAGCGATTCACTGGAGCAGCCTGGAACAGAACACTTGAGGGCAGCGCTTTCACAGAGTGTCCCATCTGCGGTCGACGGGCAAGTTCTGTGTACTTCTTTGTTTGTGCATTACCGTGCTGCGGCCTTGATAGCGCGCCTTGCACTGCTTAGTGATCCCAGGATCGTGGTTTCTAGGTCGCCTTGGCTACTATCAACTCACATCTGGAGAGCGCCGCCTGTCAGACGGCCTGCGCCCAGCAAAAGGTTGCCAAAACAGTGTGTCCCAGTGGCAACAAAGTTATCAATGCTTCGATAGAAACATCCCAACTGCCAGTACAACTAGGACGGCCAACAGCGTCCTTGAGTCAGCGCAAGCATCAAGCGGCAACGAATGCCGCTTTGAGCCACTGCTCAGTTGCGGATTTGCAAAGCAATCACTTCAAGGCTGCCAATGATACAGGCCAGGACAAACCTGCGATGCTTGGCTCACAACCCAAGCAAGAAAGGCAGGCTCAGGCATGCCTGGTACTGTCCATGCCTCAACCATCACCACATTCACAGTATCAGCTACTTCCTCATGCAGCGCTGCCAGGGGAGTATCGTGTGCCTGACTTTGTGACAGAACAGGAAGAGCTGGACCTGTTACGTATGCTGGATGCCTGTTCACCTCCATGGCAAGACAAGACTTTTAATGGAAAGCACAGGTGCGGTTGTGCTTTTTGTCTGGCATTCATCTTGCATGCTGCTTTTGTGGCGGTGTGATTTGCTCTGCCTGGTATGACATTGAGTTGTGCTTCTGCTCAAGTCTGCTGAAAAAGCACCAGACATGAGCTTTGCATGTTTGGTGCCTGTCTGAAATGATTGAGCGTTGAATACAACTCATGGTTCAGTCTTTTGCTGCAACTGAGGGGTTGGTGCCTGTGCTGTCATAATGCATGTACCTCAGCAGAAGTTTGTGTTTCCCAGGGGCAAAAGGTGGGGCGCAGAAATGGATCTAGGTCAGCGCACAGTGGTTGAAGGGGTCACTCCACTAGCAGCAGAGTTGCACATGCTCATTGCAAGGATGCAGCAGATCCCTTGTTTGGGTTGCTTTCAGCCAAATGAAGCCAATGCCATTGATTACCGCAAGGATCTTGGTCATTGGCTGAAACCACATGTGGATGACAGGTGTGTGCTTATCTTGCTGCTGTGGGGTTTATATTTAGCCTGCTTACTGTATTGCTGCTAGCTTTTAATGTTGAAACTCAAATGTGCCAGCTGGAAGCACAATGCTTCAGCATCTAACAGCTGGAAGTGCAGATTGCCAAGACATGCATGCTAGCAGCAGCAGCATGTGTCAAAAAGGCAGAGCTTGGCTTGAATGTGACCAGTCGTTCAGTGTGTTCAATCTGATGAGTCGCGTCTGGTGTTAGTATTGCTAGCACATGGCGGAAATCTTGCCAAAGAACTGGAAGAAGAACCTCTGTTTCATTCAATGCAGATTTTTTGCAAAGCTGTGTTGCAGCGCAGGCAGCTATCCACAGACAAGATTGTGACTTTGAGTCTTGCTGGCCTGGCTGTCATGACATTCACTAGCATGAAGGGTCACACAGTAGCAGTAGAATTGCCACCACGCACACTTCAGGTATAGTCCTCATAATCCCGACATCTTGTTTTAGGGCGACCTTGTCTGATGCGTGAAGATTGGAACTTGAGCTCATTCTGAGCATCTCAGCAAATCGTTTCAGGTGCTTTGCATGTCCCTACCTGTGTTTGAGCTTGGTTGCCTGCAGCCTACAAGGCTCAATCCTGCATGGCAGCAGGGCTTGCTGTGCTGAGGTTCATGTGAGAAATCCCCACAAAAGAGCCTTGCTACATGGCAGCGTTATTGCCTTCTGTTATCTATAATATAAGTCAACCCCGAGCGTCACAAAGAATTGAGATGCAGACTTTGATAGGCCAATTTGCTAACTGTTACAGTCCACTCTTGAGCTTCACAATTGCATGCACCGCGATGTGCTTGCGTCCCAACATGCAGAAAAGGAGAAGCAAAGCATGTGATGCAGATCATCACAAAGGATGCCAGATATATGTATGCTCATGGCATTAGTAAAGATGCGCTTTTGGCGGCGCGGCGCGTGTCCATTACTTTCAGACAATCGCCGCTGAAGGCAAAAGCATAATACCTGGTTGAGAGCAACCGTGTTTGGGAATATGCATGTATCATGGCAAGAAACCTGGATGAAAATTTGCTTGAGATGTGCACATTTGTAGTGGTACACATGCATACATGATTGTTGCAGAGGTTGATGGCTAGGATGGTGTCAGTGTTCTGCAGAGAAGAAATCTACATATGATTTGAGATTTTGAGGCACCCAAAACATTGAATTGAACAGTCAAGTGCTTGGCTTGACAAAGCTGCTATCCTTATGTGAAATTAAAAGATAAATGTAGAGCAAGTTTTGAGAAGCTTGTCACTCAGCTTTTTCATTCAGTGATATTTAAAGCTGCAATTGCAAACTCCTGAGTTTATGATATACTGTATACGTATGCTCTCAGTGCAGTAGTGTTTGCGGCATCCCCTATTCTAGAATGGATATGCTATAGCTACTGGTTTTGACTTGTGCAAGCTGGCGCAGAGAGCTGCGCTTGCATGACGTGATGCTAGCACTATGTGCTGGCACTTGCATCGACATAGCCTAGGCCTATTGAATCATATGCAGATTTGCTGTAGCATTGTGTTGCATAGCTACCATTGTGCTATCATTGGCAATACACATAATATGCTAATTAGAGGGCAGCAACACAGGCTGCAAAATAAGGTGAGGGCGTCATGTTTTCAGCACGACAGTGCATTCAATGGCCACAACTGCTCATTGAATTTAAACGTCTGCAACTGGGCAGCCTGATATAATACTTGGCTTCTCATCAAATTGACGCCGAAAGGTGTAGTCTTTTCTTTTTTAGACGTCTTCATGTCAGGTCTCGCCGTTCATTCAAAATACCCAATCAAGCAGGGCTCACTAACGGAGTTATCTGTTTTGCAGCCATGCAGTTTATTAGCTACCTGCAGGCAACAATAGCTACCACAAGCTTAGCAGAAAGGCCTTTTAATCACAACCCGGGTGGCTGATAGGGTGTTTACCCTAGTTGTCAAGCAAACATACAGGTCTGAATCCCATCGATTTGCTACCACTTAAGACATTAGGCGAAGCGGCCTAAACTACTGCAAAGTCTAACATTACTAAGGACAGACTCTGTAATGCAGCATTTGCATGCAGTGTTTGCTGCACCTGAGTGTGCCTGCAAAACACTCAAAACTAGCGCATGAAGCCGCTGAAAGTGATTCTGGGTCGTGCTCATTATGCACTGCATGCCGGCCACTTCACCCGCATCATCACACCAAATAGTCAAAAACTTGTGATCCCACACCACACATGCATCTTCAAAGTTTGCGCCATTTTTCTTCCTACTAGGTAGTGCATGACCGAGCACAGGGCATGACCTATCAAACAGGGCTGCCGGTCAGAAGTCCCACACCTGTCAAAAGTCCCATGTCTGCAAGTGTTAATCTAGAGCCGAAAAGATTCTAGCCAAGTTGGGTACATGTTACAACACATTGCGCGGGCCAAATCAGGTGCTAATGGTGACAATGGACGCACTGGCCTCGACACTTGTGCTGCACCAAACAATATTGTTAATGGCTCATACCTCAAATCACAGGTGCCCCAAAATGTCATGCCATAAGCACTCAGCTCACTATACGACCTGCCCATCGACCATGCTAAACTGCTCAGCTGAAGCTGAAACTTCACAGATCAGGTCATTGTGATGATTGCTGATGGTGGGTCGTGAAACAGTGGGCCGCAACACAACCCAACTGATAAACCAAATTGTGTCATGTTATATGACACAACGTTCACCCTACATGCATGTCATATGACAACAAAAGGTGCCGCTAGGAGCTGACAAATTCTGTCCAAATGGCATCACTGTTGATTGTACATGCATAGGGTCCAGAAACAAATATGATGCCAACAAGCATCTCAGCAGGGTGATGTCACAATCTGCACAGCCAAAATTGCCTAATTCAGTCTAGTTGACTCAAGTCACTACAGGTCCAGCTCAATATCATCATCAGATTGCTGATCCGGCTCTATGTCAATGTCCTTTATGCCTGTCAGGCTTGCATGAATGGTACTCCTCACAGCCTGACTTATAATCTGACATGATGACGTGCCCGCAATATGGGGCTGTGCTCAAGCTGAGCTCTGCTGCAGCAGCAAGTGCATCCGACCTGATCTGCAGCATTGCTGTCCTCCAAAGCTGCATGCTGTTCACTGCATCCTGAGCAAGCCTGGGATGGAACTGCATGTCATACCATTTGTGCCACTGCTGCTCGCCGTGACCCATCACCATAGCAGTTCCCTGATTTGATGGACCAGCTGCAGCAGTGTTGGATGCTCTCTCATCAACAAACACTTGCCTACACATGCTGGGACTCATTCTGACCTCCTTGCAAGACCAACCACTCATTCTGACCTCCTTGCAAGACCGACCACTTCTGCCGATACAAGGTCAAGACTGCACCAGCAAAACCCCTACCATGCATGTCCATGAACACATCATGACAACTTTGGCCAATCAGCAATTGGTGGTCAAGCACAGCCCTGCGCGGCTCTCCCAGGTAGGTGTACAGCAGTTCAGCCAGCTCTGCTGGCAGATCAAAGACAATGGAAGCCTGACCCCACTTGCATGCATTCTTGTGGTGAGGCAGCTTGATGCACAACAGCAAGGGCGACAAGGTGATGACGTACAGCCTGTTGCCCTCACAACCAGGCAGCTTGCAAGGCCCCTTGTAACTGGGAGCAACCAAGCCTCTGATGCATGACAGTCTGATAGGAGGCGGGTGTGAGAATGTCATGCTACCCAAGGCTGCATCATGCAGCTGTCTGCTGGTCTGCACGGTGACACCTTCCTGCTGCAGGTCCAGCTCTGCATGTTTTCATGCTGTGTCACTGATCAGCACCTGCTCCGAAGGAGACATACACTTGCCAGCTGCAAGCAGCTTGGCAGGGTCCTTGTGACACCTGCAACAGCCTCAAAGGTGCTGTCACTAGTGATTGCAGTGTGATAGCTTCAGTGAAGCTGTTCTGCTGCAGGGCATACGTGACACACTTGCGCTTACTGACTGTTGTTGGCAGGCACTGGCTGTGTCACAATCACAGCTTGCAGAACATTGATATACGGTGTTGCATTTTACATATGTTGTATTTGTTCAGTATGACTGTATGATGAGGAGCTTGATACGGCTTGTACCGTATGGTGAGACAGCAGCACAATGACCACAATAACATACAATGACTGCTGTTGTACGTCATGCGTAGATGCATGCAAGCGCTTCAAGCACACAACATGAGGTCATGCAAAAGAGGAGCAGCAGCACCTGCAGATGTTGCACATGAAAAACAGTGCAGCTGATGTACTGTTTGCAACAGCCAATCTTCAGCAGCAGTGCCAATTGTAATCAGGACATACCAGTGTAGGGTCAATGCCATGCAATGAAAGCAACAACCATGAGGTGCTGGGCCTCCTGTAGCTTTATTAGCTCAGGAACCTGATGAGCATTTGCCTCTCCAGATGCTCTCATCTTCCTTTGCTCTGCAGCACACCAAGCACCTGTCAGGAAAAGTGGCGCCAACTGCATCGGGATTTGACAGTGAAGGCTTAACACTCTCAGTAATGTTGTACTGTTGCCAGAAGACTTTGAGCAGTAGTGACTGAACTTCATTCAACTGGTATGGTTAAACAAACTGGAAAGGTTTCAACTCATGCATCAAGCTTCGACATAGCTTGTGAGGTGCGTACTTTACACAACATCAACTTCACACATTTGCGTAAGCATCAGACATCACCATCAGCAGGGCATGTTGCATGGTGATGGACACGTAAGCTTGCTTGAGTAGGCTTGTAGATACCTGAAGGCTGTGATGCAATCGAAGCATAAAAACACTGGCTGCAACATCAGAAAAAGCAGGGCGGAGAGGGCTACATTGTTGATGATCAACTGTGAAGCTTATATTGAGGCATTACCTGTCTTGAATGTGTAATTGCCAAGGTTAGATGCCACAGTAATCTTATGTATGACAACAGCATTACTCGCAACATGCCATGTTTGCCTTTGACAAAGTGCCTACTGAAAACATGGTGACGAGCAGGACAGAGGTCCAAAAAGAAGTCCTTCATATTCACGGTACTACAGCTCAAAATGGCAAGTTGCATCGTGCGAACACGGCATGCAACAAAGCGATAGCATAGCAATGTAACATACGAAAGCTGACGCAGTCCAACAGCAAGCAGTGTCGCTGCGTCATGTTACAGCCTAACATAAGGTGTCACCTATGAACGTCCTGAGTGAACTTCCTGGCTCGCGATGCTTCGTCACAACCTTATATAGCTTCAGCAAATAGACCAAAACCACCTCTAAGTGAGCACTACCTAAAAGGTCAGGCTGAAGATCATCTTTTCGCCTTCGGCAGCAGTAGAAGTGGTTTTTTCCTTGCTGCCTACAGATCCGCACATGTTTGTGTAGTTGGTTGACGATCAAATTGACGGTCATGATAGGTAACCAGCAGAAGTCTACACCTGTTGCACAGGCAGCTACTATCAGCTACTGCCAGCTACTACTGCTGCAGCTTCCTGCCGCACCGATACAATGCACATTTTGGACTTGGGGGGTCACTCGGACGGCGACACAGCACATGTTCGTACGAGGCGGCTGGCGAACCGCAGAAGGCAGTGCAGCCGCACTTCAGCTACTGCGTTTAGCTAGAACTGCTGTTGGCTCACGTCTTCTCGGTGAGATTCGGGCACAGGAAGAAGGTATGCATGCCGCCGGATCTGTGCGTACAAGCGAATTGGTTGATGTGTCGAATTATGGTTGCACACTGCTGTTGTTACCAGGTCAACAACTTCCTAACTTCGAGCGGGCAGGAGTCTTCAAGATCTAGAAGAACCGAACTCTGTCCTTATGCATCAGTTGCAGCAAAGACAAGCATCAGGTCAGCTTCTCAACCTAATGCCTTAGTACGATGATTGTACTTGCTTGCAGAGACATCAAGGTCTCCTCCTGTTTGCTGCAGTCTTGACATTTTGTGCTTGATGTGCACTCTTGCAAAGTTGTGGCTCTTTTCTCCTTCAGGTTCTTGTCAGAATGTGTTTTTCAGAGACAACGACTACAAGCTTGTTCAGCGCCGCTCCTGCACTCATGCTTCGTACTCTTTACAGCATTAATGATATCAGCTCACTCATGCATGCACTGTAGGTGTCCCACATGTGTCACTGCCAATACACCAAGAACATGGTTGGTCTAGAGTTGGTGCTCAAGGCAGACACAAGCATGTCCCCTCACAGCCAGGCACACCCAACTCAACCCCCCTACATGACTGCCAAATCAGTCTGCTAGCACTTCCAGCTACAGCCTTGGCATCCATTTTCCAACATCTGGATAGCGTGGACAGCTTCAATCTTGCGCAGACCTGCCATACATGTGCTACAGAGTTTGCACACCAGAAGGCTGACTTTGCCCAAAAATTCTGGAGGGAGCTAGCCCTTACTGTCACTCGTGACCCACCCAGGGGAGACTATTCATTGTATGGCACACAGTGGGACCCAGTGGACCTGCATGTCCAGTGGGAGAAGAACCCAGGTTCTGCCTTACGTCGCTTCTATGCAATCAGTCAGCGGCCAGACTGTGTGGATGTTATGAATGAGCTGTGGAGACAGGCATGGCCTGAAGCACTATGGTCAGATGTGCTGCGTGATGGCCTGTTGTGTGCTTGGCCAGCTGTACACTCTGAGGCCCACAACAGGTTCGGTTGTAGCAAGTGGGGAATACTGCTATGCATCAACATTGAGTTCCAGATTTCAAGTGATGAGCCTCTACAATTGCCCTGGGACTGGTTTGCTAAGACTTTGCTGTATGCACCTGCTGCTGGCTTGAGACACCATCTGAATGCTACTGCACCGCAGCAGATGCAAGAGGACCTGCACAATCAGCATGTCACTAGTATTGAGGCACATGAGTCAGATTTGGAGCCGGCAAGAACGCGCATACAAGTACACTTGCACAGGCCTGCACAAAATGATCAGTTACAGGAAATCATGTTCAAAGATTTGTACTATTATCCTGGAAACGATGTGTACTACTATTCCGGGTGTTACGATGATTGGGAGTATGATCCAAGGGATTCATACTATGCCCAAGCTTGGGCACCACCGCATGTCGAAGTATGCGGTGATTTGTATAGGAAGCCATGCCATGAGCAAAAGGTTGCAATAACAGGTAGCTGGTGCCAGGCTCTTCCTGATGCAAGTGTGACCGTGTCGTACGCTCGTTATAAGTCAGACTCGCATGGTAGGCATATGACACTAGGAGATGATATGATGGTTGACTTGAAGGATACAGCTGCGCAACTAGAGGACTCATGGTGGGCTCATTTTGGATGTCATGTGCATGGTGTGACTGTAGGGGATGATCACTTGAGGCATGCAGCTGAGCTTTTTGAGGGCTTGTGGCGAGGTTATTTTGGACGTCATGTATGTGGTGTGATTCTACATGTGGGAGATCATACAATAGTTGATTTGAGGGTTTTAGCTGTTCATTTTGACCATTGCCTAGATTTTTTTACACATGGCTTTCTGTCAATGCTTGCCTCATGTCTGGACAGTAAGTTTGAGCACTTCAGTTGCGAGGTTGCTGGTCAGTCAGAATGGAAGATGAAGCGTCAGCAGGCAAAGCAGCGAGGAAAGGCCAAAAGCAAAAGGGTCAAAAGCAAAAGGGCCAAAGCAGCTGCAGCTGGGCGGAAGAGGACTCCCTCCTGGCAGGCAAGCACTAGCACATCATCCAAAGCATCCTTAATTCATCAGGAAATACGTCAAACTTTGGTTTGACCATTGAATGAGTCGGTCTTGGAAGGCTGTGAGGTATTCTGTGCTTTTGCCTTTCCCCAACTGAGTTGTCAGGATCATTTCAGTATGTAGATAAATACTCAATTAATTTGGATACTGTATTCTGTAATCTTTGATAGATCAAATCCCAAATTTACTTTCCCAAGGATGCACTGACTGAGTCCTGTGTTTAAGCAGTGCATGCAAATTGTTTAGGCATCTTTTGCCAGTGTAAAGTTCGCTATGCCAGTGTAAAGTTCGTTACGCCAGTGCAAAGTTCGTTATGCCAGTGTAAAGTTCGTTGTCCGTATATAATTTGTTAAGCAGGCATACGCAGAGGGGTATAGTATGCATGTACACGTCCGTGTCATCAGTGCGATTCGTGGTACCACCGGTGCCTATTCCCAGCAATCGGTAAGGATACTGATGCAATGTTCAGAATGGTCTGCCAAAATACATGTAAAGGTGAAGTTTGCCATAACTGGCAATGCTGCATGTGGGTGTGTTTCTGTGCAAATTTGAGCTCGACACTAAATCCGGTGATAGCAAGCCACCACATGATTTTCACATCAGCAAAAGCTGAATACACCATTTCCAAGCAGCTGTCATGAATGGCTGAGCATCAACCACATTTTTGAGATGTGTGCTCTATGCTGCTCATGCAATACCCTGACGCAATGCACTAGAACAAGGGAGGTGTCATACACCATGTCGCTCTATGCAAAAGCTATTGCACAAGGTGAAACACACAGGTGATGACAGCCCACTAGAGCACAACACTGATGTCCCTCAAGCCATGACTCAGTGGGGGACACTCTGTCTCTGGATTGCCAAAGCCCTGCCATCAAACTTGGGGACAATTCACACCGGAGAGGGATGATCATCAATGCAAGGAGGAAACGTGTTGACCTCATAAATGTTTTTGGTACAAGTTTCCTGCAATCAGTGAGAACATGTGTTCAGAACTTCTCTAAAAGAGACAAGACTGAAACATGGACATTCGTAAAGTGGACCAAAAGGCTACACCTGGACTGTGGAATCTGGGCAATATGCATACAAGAGAAGTGAATGCAATACTGCGGCCAGACAGAAGCAACAACAACACCCGTCAACTGGCTGGAACAAGATGGTGACATGATTCCTGAAGGTCAAGATCTCAGGCAAAATTACCATGTTGTCGTGCAGATAGCAAGCGCAACAGGAGAGGACGGCAATACAGAACTAGGCAAGTCAAGAAAGATATCTACATCTAGAAAGGCTAACCACGGGGACAGGCAAGCCATTTATGATAGATACAAAATGCGCAGGCGTTCAGACTCATATGCTGGTACTTTTCAGAGTGGATCAACCGGAGGAAAAGGGAGCATACCAGGCAAACAAACCACAGCCTGCAACAGCCAAGCTCCACTGCACAAATCTCATAGGTATAACATACAAAAATGCCATCCACCTGATACAACAACATGAAGGTTTAGGGATTAGGGTTTAGGTAGGTACATTATAATTCAGCCTTACATGCATACTGCATGTCAGACCTTGATGCTGGCCTTGTGCCTTTGCACATGACATCAACATCACCAAGGGACAACAAGTCCACGGGCACTGAGGCAGCTGGCCTTTTACTCATGAGTGAGCAAGCTTTGTTGATCTTAAAAAATGCTAGTCAGGTAGGTGGGACAAATATGGCCAACTGCTCAGCTTAAAATGAGCAGGTCTGGGTGCTGAAGCTTCCAACAGCTGGGCATTGTATGCAAGAAGCTACTGTGAACCTGCTGAGGCATGTTGCAGCTTGCAAGTGAAGTTGCCAAAGGCATCACCGGGACCGCATCAGGTCTGAAAAATTGTTCCTGTGTGTCACTGCTGCTGTTTATCACAGCCAGACAATGCAGTCATTGTGTGAGAAAGGCACAAAGAGCATGCTGAAGCATGTCATGGGTGTCTGTTTGAGGTTTACCTAGGTTGGCAACCTGGTGATCAAAGTGGCTCCATCTGGGAATATGGCAGCCTCAGCCCAGTTTGTTGGCCTTGAGAAGCCTGCCATATCTTCACGAAGTCCATAGCACCACACCAGGGGTCTCGAAGCCAGCCGGGCACCTGCATGACCAAACAGCTGTTCAGTAGTTTGAATGCATGCATGCATCGCTTCGAGGCAACGGCTTGTCGCGTAACACGGCAGCAAGCTCCGCTTAATGCAGCCTAAGCTACTTTGTCATGAAGGCGAAGCATGGGAGCGAAAACAAAGCAGCCAATCGTAAGAGCGGCCCCTCAACAGTCACATGTTCAAAAAACAAACTGATCGAACGTTGCGGCATACCCGGCGACACAGCTCCAGGGCTGCCTGCTGCTCGAAAGGACTTCCAACAACGGGCCAACCAAGCTATGTAAGCCTCTGCTAGCCAAGGGTATCTGGGCCCCACAGTTTGAAGATCTGCACAACCCAACAGCTACGTCAGAGAAACTCACGGGCCGCTTCGCGGCCTGCCACGAAAGATTCATGATCCTCATTGGTGCGCAAGCCAGCAGTGACAACCCACAAGGACTTTCAAGTGCAGCAAACGGATAGTACCTGTTCTGGAGGTAGTAGGATCTGAGAGATGGGAGCCAGGAAAGCGCCCACGGATCCCCAAACATCTTGCGGGTGGTTCTTATGGGCAGCATCTGCAGCCGCAGAAGTGGCGTGTGTGGCATGTATCGTGCGGCAAACAAGCACGCGGTGGGATGTGATAGGCTCTGTAGGCGCAGCTGCACGATCAGGCGACAGGTGATGTAGAAGAACGGATTTGAAATCGAGATGTAGTCAATCAATCAATCAATTTATTTAATGTCCTGGGGGGCAACTGGGACCCAACAGACAAGAAGTTCAGTTCAGTGAATTCATACAGACAAGATTTGCTTCCTACATGCAAAGCATTCCCTAAGGAAACCACCATGCATGCTGGTGTCATTTGCATAAATTCTGAGCAGCGCTACATGCAACATGACAGACCTGATCTCACCTTGCAGAAATTGTCCAGAGAGCATGCAGCCACAGAGATGATCACTGTGTATAATGCCAAGGACCACAACTGCTATGGGCCTGCAGCAGCAGAGCAGAAGTCTCAGAGCTGCATAATCCCACCACTAGGCTGGCGGTGGCAGGGCAAGAAAACAGCTGCTCATCAGAACATTAGTAGCAAGCAAGGCAGCTAGCCCTGGTAGGACTGTCACACATCTCAGCTCAAAGCGGAATGTGTAGCTGCAAGCAGGGAGAGCTGTGGCATTTAGTGCAAAGACGCTTCAGAGCAGGACATGCAGCTATGGCTGTCTGACATACAGTCCTGATCAGATGCTGCTGTTTCAAAGCTGATGGAGCAGTACTACATGTGTCAACAACATGTCTGAAAAGGACTCACAACACCTGTGAAAGACATGCATGCAAGCTGGAAGTGCGCTTAGTTCT
>JAABUP010003002.1_pt1 | contig 30755 bp, 29 predicted proteins | sample 5559201 | NCBI WGS metagenome assembly JAABUP01 (sample SAMN10711887, study PRJNA513373) | rock metagenome | isolation source: Antarctica rocks | place: Antarctica | reverse complement strand
CTTACCGCTGTTAACTTTATCCACAAAAATCACAGTTGTTAACAAAGAAAAAGAAGCAAAAAGAAAGCTTTAACAATCATAATAACTTGTAATATATTGTCGAAGCTAATCTAAAGGAAATGACAAACCGGAAAAACAGAAAAGTTTGAATTACAAATGCGTATTGCTCCTAAAAAGTTTGATGGAAATGGCCAGCAAAATAATCCCGAAAGCTTTTCGCAGGATGTTCAAGCCTGTTTTTCCCAGCAACCTTTCCAGCACTTGTACATTTTTAAGCACTAAAAAAACGAAAATTGTATTTAAGGCGATTCCAACAATGATGTTTTGTGTTTGATATTCTGATTTAAGAGAGAGCAAAGTAGTCATGGTTCCGGCACCGGCAATCAGCGGAAAAGCCAGTGGAACAATAGAAGCTGTAGAAGTGATTTCTTCTTCTTTAAAAAAACGGACACCCAGGATCAGTTCCATTGCTATAATAAATATAACCAGCGAACCGGCTATAGCAAAAGAGGCTACATCTATATTAATGATCGCTAGTAACTGATCGCCGACAAAAAGAAAAATAATCATCAGTATAAAAACAGTGAGCGATGCTTTTTCGGATTCGATTTTCCCTGTTTTTTGTCGCATATCAATAATGATTGGGATCGTCCCGATGATATCAATAATGGCAAAAAGGATCATGGTGACAGAAAGGATTTCCCTTGGGTTAAACTTCAGCATTGCTTGGTGTTGTTTTTTCTTGTGATCTTAAAAGAAAGGTATATAAAAAACCGGCCAGTATAAAAAATGCGGATAAAAAGAAAACGTAGTGTATGGAAAAACCAGAGATAAAACCGGCACTGACCGGCCCCAGGATTTGCCCGATAGAAGCGTAAGATTGATTGATCCCCAAGGTTTGCCCTTGTTCATTTTGATCTACCCGGTCAGCAATAATCGCATTTAACATTGGGTTTCGCAAACCGTTGAACAAGCCGTAAGCACACATACAGGCTGCAAAGAAAATTAATTGGTTGGTAAAGCCGGAAAGCAGCATCGCAGCAAAACAAAAAACAAGCGATAAAAGAAGTATCAGCGTTCTGGAAGAAATCAGTTTGGTGATGTAAGGAACGGCCAATTGCATCAGGATGCCGGAAATACCAAAACCGGCAAAAAAAACACCGATTTGAAAAGGGGTGATTTTCAAAACATCTGCAGTAAAAGTTTGGAAACCGATGATCATGGTGAATTGTGCCATTGTCAATAAAAAGCCGATGAAAACAGCACTGCCCACAACTGGTTGTTTCAGCACTGTGATTAGGGATTTGAAGCTGAATTTATTGTCGTTCTTACGTTCATGTTCAGGATTGGTTTCCTGTAAAAAAAAGTAGGTACACAAAACGCCGATTAGTGCTATCCCTGCCGAAAAATAAAACGGGGCCTGCAAACTTACTTTACTTAAAACGCCACCGATAGCAGGCCCAATGACAAAACCAAAACCAAAAGCAGAGCCGATGATGCCAAAGTTTTTGGCGCGGTCTTCCGGTGTTGAGGTATCTGAAACCATCGCTTGTGCTACAGAAATGTTTCCACCGGTGATGCCATCTAAGATCCGGGCGGCAAAAAGCATGACCAGACTTCTTGCTTGTGCAAAAAGAACAAAAGAAATGCAAGTACCGATCAGGCTGATGATTAATAATGGTTTCCTGCCATATTTATCAGATAAAGAACCTAAAATAGGCGTGGCGAAAAACTGGGCGATGGAAAATGAAGCGGTCAGTAAACCTAAAGTTTGTTCGGTGATACCAAATTGTTTGCCGTAAGGATAAATCAGCGGAACGATTATTCCAAAACCCAACGAGTTGATCACGCAAATGAAAACCAGCACCCATAAATTTTTATTATTTTTCATTATTTATAATTGACAGATACACAATTGCCGAAACCAAAAAAGGTTCTGCAAGCAGAACCTTTTTACAAAAGCATTTTGTTTGTATCCTAAAATTTAGGTTTTAAAGGATCTATAGCAGGTTCAACAATACCTTTATTTTGTAATACAGAATGTTTTCTGCTGTAGGCAAAATAAATTACCAAACCGATACCAAGCCAAACAATTAATCTAAGCCAGTTCGTCCAACCTAATCCTAAAATCATGATACCACAAGCTAATATCCCTAAAATCGGAACAAAAGGGACCCAGGGAGTTTTAAATTCACGTTTAAGGTCTGGGTTGGTTTTTCGCAAAACGATTACGGCAACACATACCAGCATAAAAGCAAACAAAGTTCCGATGCTGGTCATATCGCCTACAATATCTCCCGGAACAAATGCTGCAAACAAACCTACCAAAATCAAAATAAACCAGCTTGCTTTATAAGGCGTTTTATATTTAGGGTGAATATCGCTAAAAACTTTTGGCAGCAGACCATCCCGGCTCATGGAGTAAAATACGCGCGACTGGCCTAAGAGCATCACCAGGATTACAGAAGAAAAACCGGCTAAAATAGCAATGGTTACCAACTTTCCTAACCAGCCGTAGCCAATCATGTATTTGTTGATGGCGAAAACTACAGAAGCTTCTTTTCCTGAAGTCCTGAAATCTTCTGTGGTTGCGATCCCGGTTAAAACGTGCGCAAAAAGAATGTAAAGTACGGTACATACGGCCAATGAGCCTAAGATACCGATCGGCATGTCCCTTTTCGGATTTTTTGCTTCCTGTGCTGTCGTACTTACGGCATCAAAACCGATAAATGCAAAAAACACAACGCCGGCAGCTCCAACTATTCCCCAAAACCCGCCAAAATTGTGCGAAATACCTTCATGATCTACATAAGTGGTTGGTGCCGGAATATAAGGCGTATGGTTTTCAGGTTTGATGAATTGCCAGCCAAGAACAATAATCAGGATAACAATGGAAACTTTTGAAATCACAATGATACCATTTACTAAAGCTGATTCCTGGGTTCCTTTAATCAGCAACATCGTCAAAATGATCACAATTGCTAATGCCGGAAGGTTGACCATCCCATGCGCGGTTCCATCCACAGAAGTTTGAAAAGGAGAGTGGCACCATTCGTAAGGTATTGCTTTCCACCCAATTACACTTACCAATAAATTATTGAGATATTCGCTCCAGGCAATGCCAACTGTTGCGGCACCTACGGCGTATTCCAAAATTAAATCCCAACCAATAATCCAGGCCATCAGTTCGCCCATGGTGGCATAAGTATAGGTGTAAGCACTGCCGGCAATCGGGATAGAGGAAGAAAGCTCTGCATAACAAAGGCCGGCCAAAGCACAGCCAATTGCAGCCAAGATAAAACCATAAGTTACAGACGGGCCGGCGTATTCTGCGGCGGCGGCGGCTGTGCGCACAAATAAACCCGCGCCGATAATCGCCCCGATCCCTAAAGCGATTAAAGAACCCGCAGTAAGCGTACGCTTCAGGCTTTTTTCAGATTCCGCTGATTCCGCCAAAAGCGTGCTAATCGGTTTTTTTAAAAATAGACTCATGTAGTTTTTTTATTTGGTTGAATTTATCTGTAATTCCAAACGTAATTAAATTAAACGACAAAAAAGAAAGGGATTTCAATTGATGAAACCCCTCTACCGTAACAAATATGCTAATTGCTAATGCTTTATTTTTATAAATGCTGTTTTTACTGCCTCAATTTTGATTTCTTTGTTGATTTCAGGCTTAATTTTAGCCGCTCCGTTATTATCTACATGAATATGAGGGGCAATAATTAAAGAAACGATAGACATGAGTTTGATCAGGATATTCATGGACGGGCCAGAAGTATCTTTAAACGGATCCCCAACGGTATCGCCGGTAACCGAAGCCTTATGTGGTTCTGATTTTTTATAATAGATTTCCCCGTTGATTTCTACGCCTTTTTCAAATGATTTTTTTGCATTGTCCCATGCCCCACCAGCATTAGACTGAAATAGGCCCATCAACACACCAGAAACAGTAACGCCGGCCAGCAATCCGCCTAAAACCTCTGGACCAAAAGTAAAACCAACAATTAGCGGGGTAATCAAGGCAATCAAACCTGGCGCCACCATTTCACGCAGAGAAGCCTGGGTAGAAATGGCAACACATTTTTCATATTCCGGCTTGGCCTTGTACTCCATTATCCCCGGAATTTCCCGAAACTGTCTGCGCACTTCCTGTACCATCGCCATGGCAGCACGGCCAACAGCAGAAATACATAAAGCTGAAAATATGTACGGGATCATTCCGCCAACAAATAATCCGGCCAAAACATCGGCTTTAAAAATATTGATGTGGTCAATTCCGGCAACGCCAACAAAAGCGGCAAATAAAGCCAGCGAAGTTAATGCGGCAGAAGCAATTGCAAAGCCTTTTCCTGTTGCAGCGGTAGTGTTGCCAACGGCATCCAATATATCTGTACGATGGCGAACTTCTTCCGGCAATTGGCTCATTTCGGCAATTCCGCCTGCATTATCTGCAATTGGTCCAAATGCATCAATGGCTAATTGCATCGCCGTGGTTGACATCATTCCGGCAGCAGCAATGGCCACGCCATACAATCCGGCAAAGTGGAAAGAACCATAAATTCCGGCAGCTAAAACGAGTATCGGCAACACGGTAGATTCCATCCCAATGGCCAGTCCGGCAATAATATTGGTGGCATGGCCGGTAGAAGATTGTTTGATAATGCTCATGACCGGCCTTTTGCCCATGGCTGTGTAGTATTCTGTGATGATCGACATCAGCGTGCCAACCACCAGGCCAACAGCAATGGCTAAAAACACATCCGTTTTGGTAAAAGCCACCCCACGGATAGTCATCGTAGCAGGCAGCAACCATTTTACCGCAAAAAAAGTTGTAATAGCAGTTAAGATGATGGACATCCAATTGCCTAAATTTAACGCATTCTGCACGCTGTCGGTTTCCTTTTTTATGCCGACAAAAGAAGCACCGACAATAGAAAACACCAATCCCAAACCGGCAATCAGCATCGGCAATAAAATAGGGGCAATGCCGCCAAACTGATCATTAGAAACAATTTCCCGTCCTAAAACCATTGTTGCCAGCATCGTTGCCACGTAAGAACCAAATAGATCTGCACCCATTCCGGCTACGTCGCCCACGTTATCGCCCACATTATCAGCAATGGTGGCCGGGTTCCGTACATCATCTTCTGGTATTCCGGCTTCAACCTTGCCAACCAAATCGGCACCAACATCGGCTGCTTTCGTGTAAATTCCGCCACCAACACGGGCAAATAAAGCAATAGATTCTGCCCCCAGGGAAAACCCGGCTAAAACCTCCAACGCTTTTTCCATTTCTTTTCCGTTAACACTGCCGCCGGTCCTTGCCACATACATCTGGTAAAAAACAATAAACAAAGAACCTAATCCAATAATTGCCAATCCGGCAACGCCCAATCCCATCACAGTTCCACCGGTAAAAGAAACTTTTAAGGCCTGCGCTAGGCTTGTTTTTGCAGCCTGTGTAGTGCGCACATTGGCTTTGGTAGCAATCCGCATCCCTAAATACCCTGCAAAGGCAGAAAACAGGGCTCCAAGCAAAAAAGAAATGGCAATTACCGGGCTGGATGTTTCCACCGTAGTGCCCGAATAAGCAAGCAGAATCATCGCTACAGCTACAAAATAAGCCAGGATCCGCCACTCTGCACGTAAAAAAGCCATTGCACCATCAGCTATGTAACCAGCCAGTTCGGTCATTTTTGCATCTCCCGAAGCTTGTTTCGTAACCCAGGCTGATTTTGTGGCCATAAATAAAAGCCCGACCACGCCAAACAGCGGGATCAGGAAAACTAAATTTTCATGTAGAAATTCCATAAATAGATTTATAAAAGGTTTAAAATGATTGGTATGGAAAGCTAAGGATTGTAAAATAGATTGGCAATAGGTCTGGAAAAATTAATTTCCGTTCGGTTTATGTTCAGTTTTTGGTTTTTTTAAATAGATTAGGAAAAATTAGTTTTAGCCGATGGAGAATCAAAGAGAAGATCAGGAAATGAAACGGGAACTCGGACTGCTCGATGCTACCATGCTGGTGGTTGGATCGATGATTGGTTCCGGGATTTTTATTGTCAGTGCCGATATTACCCGCAGCGTGGGCAGTGCCGGATGGGTCATTTTAATCTGGGTGATCAGCGGACTCATCACTTTAACGGCTGCTTTAAGTTACGGTGAGCTTTCGGCCATGTTCCCAAAAGCTGGCGGCCAGTACGTTTATCTCCGCGAAGCTTACAATAAATTTGTGGCTTTTCTGTTTGGCTGGTCCACTTTTACGGTGATCCAAACTGGCACCATTGCTGCGGTTGGAGTAGCTTTTGCCAAGTTTTCAGCTTACATCTATGCACCCGTTGGCCCGGACCATATTTTATTTTCCTTGGGAAGTTTTAAGTTTAATGCGGCGCAACTGCTTTCTATCCTGATGATCATTTTGCTGACCTGGATCAACAGTCGCGGTGTAAAAAACGGAAAGATTATCCAAACGCTATTCACCATCACCAAAATTGTTTCCTTATTTGGGTTGATCATTTTTGGTTTAACCACAGCTTTTCGTTCCGAAATATGGCATGCCAACTGGGCCGAACCCTGGAAAATGATGCAGTGGAAAACGGATTCCAATACCGCAATTGCAATCGGCGGCAGTGCTTTGTTTGCAGGTATAATTTCGTCCATGGTTGGTTCGTTGTTTTCGAGCGATGCCTGGAACAATGTAACTTTTATCGCCGGCGAAATCCGAAACCCAAAACGCAATATTGGCTTGAGTTTGTTTTTGGGAACACTGATCGTAACCGTGATTTACATTTTGGCCAACATCATGTACACCGCAGTTTTACCAATGGTAGAAATTGCCCATGCTCCGGCTGATCGTGTGGCGGTTGCGGCTTCCCAATATATTTTTGGTACTTCCGGAACCATTATCATTGCTGTCATGATCATGGTTTCTACTTTTGGCTGCAACAATGGTTTGATTTTGGCGGGAGCAAGGGTTTATTATACAATGGCACAGGACGGACTTTTCTTTAAACAAGCCGCACATTTAAACCAATTTGAAGTGCCGGGCTGGGGTTTGTGGGCGCAATGTTTGTAGACGTGTTTGCTCTGTTTATCAGGTACTTATGGTGCGTTGCTGGATTATGTGATTTTCGTGGTGCTGATCTTTTACATCCTAACTATTGGCGGAATTTTTATTTTGAGGAAAAAGCGGCCGGATGCCGAACGTCCTTACAAAGCCTTTTTATACCCGGTTTTGCCCGCTTTGTATATATTGGCAGCAGCAGTAATTTGCATTGGTTTGCTCATTTATAAAACTAATACTGCCGGTTACGGATTGGTAATTGTGCTGGCCGGAATTCCGGTTTATTTTTTCTCTCAACGCAACCTAAAAAATGCCTGATAAAAGAAGCATACTGTTTTTAGCACTGTTTTTTCTGTATGGGAACACCCAAGCCCAAAGTTTAAACCAAAAATTGCAAACTGCTTTTTCCAGGTTAGAACAGGATACGCAATGCAAATACGCGTCCGTTTCGTTAACCGTTTTAGATACCAAAACCGGCGAAATTGTTTTTGCTGCTCATCCGAATATAGGTTTGGCAACGGCTTCTACCTTAAAAACGATCACTTCTATTACGGCTTTTAATTTGCTGGGAAAGGATTTTCAATACCAAACCACTTTAGGTTATAACGGAAGTATTACTGCGGACGGAACTTTAAAAGGCGACTTGATCATCAAAGGCGGCGGCGACCCGACTTTAGGTAGCTGGCGTTACGATTCCTCCAAGGAAAACACCGTTTTAAAAATTTGGGCAGAAGCGGTCCGCAAAGCAGGGATCAAAAAAATTGAAGGACTGATTGTGGGCGATGATACTGTTTTTGGCACACAAAAAATACCAAACGGTTGGATATGGCAGGATGTGGGCAACTATTATGGTGCCGCAACTTCCGGTTTGTGCTGGCGCGAAAACCAGTTTGATATCAAGCTGCAGCAAAGCGGACCGGGCAAAAAAGTAAAATTATTAAGAGAAGTACCGGCCACGCCATATCTACAGTTTAACAATGAATTGCTTACCGGTGCTTCCGGTTCCGGCGATCAGGCTTATGCATTTTTACCTGTTAAAAACAGCATAATGTATTTACGCGGGACTTATGCAGAAGACTTGACCAAGCGCAGTATTTCGGCAGCCATGCCCGATCCGGCTTTTGATGCCGCTTTTCGTTTGGCAGATACGTTAAAACGGTTAGGGATTACGTTAACCGGAACAGCAGAATCCACCGAAACTTTAACGGCATCACAAAAACAAGTTCCGGCAGCAACTCAAATCCTGGCAAATGTAACTTCGCCTAAATTAAGCCAGATCATCTATTGGCTGAATAAAAAGAGTATCAATTTATATGCAGAACAATTGTTGCAAACGCTGGCCTGGAAAGCTGGTAAACCGGTTACGACGGCCAACGGCGTCGAGGTTTTGCAGGATTATTGGAAAGCAAAAGGCATCGACCCAAATTCGATGAACATTTTTGACGGAAGCGGACTTTCGCCTGGCGACCGGGTAACTACCGAAACAGTAGCCAGGCTCCTTTTATCGGCTAAAAAAGAAAACTGGTTCCCCGATTTTTATGAAAGCCTGCCGGTTTACAATGATATGAAAATGAAAAGCGGCAGTATCAATAGCGTGCTGGCTTATGCCGGTTATCAAACCAAAAACGGCCGGGAACTATGTTTTTCCATTATTGTAAATAACTACAGCGGCAGCACTTCGGGCATCAAAGCCAAAATGTTTAGGGTTTTGGATGAGTTAAAGTAAGATTTACTGTTGTCGTTACGGCCAACGTGAGAAATCTTTATCGAAGCAAAATTCTTCCATGCTTCTTTTAGCACATAAAAATCGTTACTTATTGAAAAGAAGATTTCTCTCTTCATTCGAAATGACAACACCAATTTTTACCTGATAAAAGAAGCATCAGTTGATTTGCCAATCGATTGGTTCGATACCGTTTTCTTCCAAGATCACATTCGCTTCCAAAAAATGTTCGCAGCCAAAAAAACCGTTATGCGCAGCAAAAGGCGAAGGATGGGCGGCTATTAACAAATGATGTTTCTGCGGATCGATCAGTTCGCTTTTGGCCTGTGCAAATTTCCCCCAAAGTAAAAAAACCACGTCTTTTTTTCGGTTGGAAATTTCCTCGATCACTTTATTGGTAAAAGTTTCCCAACCCTGTTTCTGATGCGAACCAGCCTGATTGGCGCGGACTGTCAATGTAGCGTTCAGCATCAAAACGCCTTGCTCGGCCCAATGCGTCAGATCACCGTTTTGCGGGATTTTGTACTCCGGATATTCCTGCTGCAGTTCCTTAAAAATATTTTGCAAAGAAGGCGGAACTGCAATCCCTTTTTGCACTGAAAAAGATAAGCCATGCGCTTGTCCCGGCCCGTGATAAGGGTCCTGGCCGATGATGACTACTTTTACATTATCAAAAGGCGTTTTGGCAAAAGCGTTAAAAATATCTTTGCTTTTGGGATAAATTACATAACCGGCTTCTTTTTCCTGCTGTAAAAAAGCTTTTAGCTTGAGCATGTACTCTTTTTCAAATTCATCTTTTAAAATCTCCAGCCAGGATGGTTCTAATGCAATCGACATAAAATATTCAGAATAATTGATTTAACGTACAAATTAGCGGATATTTGCTAAGTAAATTTAAATACATCTGATGCAGAATATTGTTCGGTTAATTATTGCCTGTGTTATTTTGGGCACTGCAGTTACACTGGCTGCTTTTGGTTTTTGGTGGTGGGCGGTTTTGGTTTTCCTAATCGGCGGAATCGTATTACTGACCTTCTTTTTTAATGAAAATATGCTGCTTGCGCAATATTTTATGCGGAAGGAAAATATGCCGAAAGCAGAGGGATTTCTGCTGAAAATCACCGATTACGAGAAGCAACTGATCCGTAACCAGCATGGTTATTACAATTTGCTGCTGGGTTTGGTCGAGTCCAACAAAGCACCGTTAAAATCAGAGAAGTTTTTTAAGAAAGCTTTATCACTTGGCATGACAATGTCGCACAATGTTGCTTTGGCCAAATTAAGCCTGGCTGGTATTTCCATGTCTAAACGCAACAAACGCGAGGCACAAATGTATTTGCAGGAAGCGCAAAAAGCAGATAAGAACAAACTATTGGCCGAGCAGATCAAGATGATGAAAGGCCAGATGGCGCAAATGGACAAACAGCAACAGGTTGTGCGCGGCGGTTACCGCAAGTTTTAAACTGCCCTTATTTTTCGTCGAGGTGGCTAAAGTAATCGTGTTTAGAAAAACTGTATTCTTCCTTGTCTTTTATGTTGTTTCTATTTTCTGATGCTTCTTTTACCGACATTTTATTGTTGATAAAGCTAAAAATACTTCTCACAAAATCCATGTCGAACTGATTTTTGCTGAACTTGATCAGGTATTCGGTTTCCGTTGTTTCTAAACTTGAGCTTGCCATCACTTTAATATTAAATCTTTTCCAAAAACAAAAAGAGGCAATTAGTATTAACCCAGTCTTTATTTATTGTTAAAAGATAATGAATGAAGATGTTTTACGCAAACCATTGCATAACAGTTTCTTTTGAAGGAATGATTAGATCCAATTTTAGCTTTTTCCGCATGCCGCCCAGATCGTTAAATACTTTGTTCGGTACTGCTTTTTTCAGTTCATCTACGGTGTTAAAGCCCATTTTTTGAATTACGGTAACCCATTCTTCCGGTACCCCAATCTTTACAAAATCTTCTATGGAAGAAAAGCTGGCTTTCTTTTCCGGACGCATCTGCGGGAAAAACAACACTTCCTGAATATTGCTTTGATTGGTCATCAGCATCACCAAACGGTCAATACCAATGCCCAGGCCTGCCGTTGGCGGCATGCCGTATTCTAAAGAGCGCAGAAAGTCTTCATCCACAACCATCGCTTCTTCATCGCCGCGGCTGGCCAGTAACAGTTGTTCTTCAAAACGTTCGCGCTGATCGATCGGATCGTTCAATTCGGAATAAGCATTGGCAATTTCTTTTCCGTTCACAAACAACTCAAAACGTTCTACCAAACCATCTTTTGTACGATGTTTTTTGGCAAGCGGGGTCATCTCAATTGGATAATCGGTAATGTAAGTGGGTTGGATCAACTGTGCTTCTACTTTTTCGCTGAAAATCTCGTCGATCAGTTTTCCTTTTCCCATAGAAGCATCAACTTCAATTTGTAAACTTTTACAAGTTTCGCGCAAAGTATTTTCATCCATTTTCGAAACATCGATTCCGGTATATTTAAGGATTGAATCATACATGGAAAGTTTTTCGTATGGCCCGGCAAATTCAATTTCGTTGTTTCCTACTTTGATTTTTGTTTGACCATGGATAGCAAGCGATACTTTTTCCAGGCATTCTTCTACCATGCCCATCATCCAGATATAATCCTGGTAAGCCACATAAATTTCCAATCCGGTAAATTCGGGGTTGTGCGTGCGGTCCATGCCTTCATTACGGAACATTTTTCCGAACTCATATACGCCGTCAAAACCGGCAACGATCAATTTTTTCAAATACAATTCGTTGGCAATCCGCAGAAAAAGCGGGACGTCCAAAGCATTATGATGTGTTTTAAAAGGACGTGCAGCAGCGCCGCCGTGAACAGATTGCAATATTGGCGTTTCTACTTCCATCCAACCACGGCTATCGAAATAGCTGCGCATGGTTTTAATCACTTTAGAGCGATTGATAAAGATCTCTTTAAACTCCGGGTTGACTGTTAAATCAACATAACGCTGGCGGTAACGCAGTTCCGGGTCGGTAAAGCTGTCGTAAATGTGGCCGTCTTCATCTCGTTTTACAACAGGAAGCGGTTTTAAAGATTTGGAAAGAATCGTTAATGCCTGCACATGAACCGAAATTTCTCCGGTTTGCGTGGTAAAAACAAATCCTTTTACACCTAAAAAATCACCTATATCTAAAAGCTTCTTAAAAACGGTATTGTATAAAGTTTTATCTTCACCGGGAGAAATATCGTCACGCTTGATATAAACTTGTATTCGTCCGGTTGAATCTTGTAGCTCAGCAAAAGAAGCACTGCCCATGATGCGGCGGCCCATGATACGGCCCGCAACCTGCACTTCCTTATATTTTTCAGGCTGATTTGGGAAGTTTTGCAATATTTCCTGTGCAGTTGCAGTAACTGCGTAAGCTTCGGCAGGATAGGGGTTGATTCCCAGTTTACGTATATTTTGGAGTGCCTCGCGGCGTAAAATCTCCTGTTCTGATAAGGCTGTACTCATATATTTTCACCAAAAATTGTAGCAGGCAAAAATAGGTTTTAATGCTAATTTTTAGGTGGTAAAAGAAGTATAAATATTAAGTAACAGGATTATTGATGCTTTTTGTTACTTGAATAAGTAATAAATTTATTACTTTTGATAATGAAATCCAGCGAACTGGTAAGGCTTCTTATTAAAGATGGTTGGTTTGTAATCAGGCAAACAGGAAGCCACATGATTATGGAACATGCTATCAAAAAAGGGCAAATAGTTTGTCCGTACCATGGCAGCCATGAGGTTGGTAAAGGTTTGGAAAAGAAGATTAAGAAAGACGCGGGAATTAAATAAAAGTACTTGTATGAAGATTGAAATGATTGTTGAAAAAACTAAAACCGGTTATTCTGCTTATGCTGAAAAATACCCGCTTTATACGGTTGGCAATACTTTGAATGAACTTAAAGCTAATATGCTGGAAGCCCTTAATCTCTATTTTAAGGAACAAGGCAAAACTATAACCGAAACAGATTTAAAGATAACGCTTGATTTGCCACAGTTTTTTGAGTTTTATAACGTTATTAATGCAAAGGCACTTTCTGAACGTATTGGGATGAATCAAAGCCTTTTAGCACAATATATTAAAGGAATTAAAAAACCTTCTCCTCATCAAACACAAAGAATATTGGAGGGCGTTCAACAAATAGGAAGAGAATTGGCGGAAATACGATTTTTACTTTGATTTGTATCTATCCAAGTTATTAAGCAATAAATTCGAAGGAAGTGATGGGTAAATCTTATTTATATTTATTAATCAAACTTTTAACATAGTTTGGAAAGCTATCTTTATCAATATGCATTATATTTTCAATCTGCTGGAAGTACGAATCTTCGTCCTTTGTTAGTTTAAACAATTGCAAGATGCTTTCAAATCCTTTTTTTGATTCTATTTCTTTACAAACTAATGCACTTACAATATAAGTAAATGGTATGCCCCCTTGAACTCTACTGAAATTTGTAAATAGTTTTATTATGTCAGATTTTGGATTAGCTTTTAAATACTCATCAGCTATTGCAGATAATTCTTTTGTGTTTTTTCCTCCACTACCTCCAATATATGTTGCATAACCTTCATCTACAATTCTATTATATTGAGGGAAGAATTTATGAGTATAAAAGTGTACTACCTCGTGTTGATATAGCTCTGAGTTGTTCCCAGCCAATAGTGTATTATGCCAAGATTCGGCAAGTCCTCCACTTGTTGAATAATACATATTAGGAATATAATCACACCCTAATAATTTAAATAATTGTTCTGGATCATAACATTTATAATAAGTGAATTGTACAATGGGAGAATTAAATTTTTTGGCAAAAGAGATGTTGAATTCATTTAACTCTTTAGCCTTTGCTAAATTTAACTTGTTAGGAAATATGTATTTAATTGATCCTATTTGTTGAGTATTCCAATTTTGGGCATTGTAATTTACTGAATTAGAAAATAGATATTTACCATTAATATTGTTTATAATTAAAGTATATGTAAGTAAATGTTCTTTAGAACCATCATTGTTAGTTCCTAAAAAAGATATTTTAACTAAATAATCATCTCCTTTTAAAGGAACAACAGCTAATAAAGTTGGCTGATAACTTTTTTCTCCCTTATTTTCTCTTTCAAAATTATTAAGCCAAAAAAAAGGTTCTACATTTTCCTTTAAACTTTTAGGATTTGTTAAAAGGTCACGATCACTGTCTTTACTTTTTAAAAACTGATCTAAGGATTTTAGAATTTCATTTGATTTCACTGAGTCAAGCAAGTAAGTTGCATCTTTTTGAATATGAAAACTAACTGAGCTTGATTGTAAGTAACTACTTTTAATAATTAATATAAAAATGACAAACAAAGGAATTTTTATCATAGTAAAACAGAAAGTTTTTGCATTAATTTATATTTTTCATAAGTGATAATCATAAACTTCTATTCAGAAGTTAACTTAAAGATATTGTTAGTAAAAAAATAATAACAACCCTATTTTTTAAGATTGTAATTCTAATATTCTTGCTGTAATTATTGTCGCTGAAAAAAGGCTACTTGTATAAAGTTTATTTTAAACACTTCTTTTACCACTAAACTATTCATCAAATCATATCAATCTCCTGCAAATACAATTGATCAATTGCTTCTGCATATTTCTTCTCAATTACTTTTCTTTTAGCTTTTAGAGTTGGTGTGATTTCGCCTTCTTCCATACTGAAAGGATTGCGTTTTACTTTGAAGTTTTTGATGCGTTCAAATTTGGCCAGTTCGTTGGACAACTTTTTGATGTCCTCGTTGATCCAATCGGTAATGTTTTTTTCGTCGATAAAAACTTCCGGCTTTTCAAAATAAGCTTCGTCCAGGTTAAAGGTTTCCTGCAAAAGTTCTTTTGACGGAACAATAAAAGCAGTTACGTACTCCCGTTTATCGCCGATTAAAAATACTTGTTCAATTTTAGGGCTTTTTAAATAAGTGTTTTCTACAGGCGTTGGATAAACATTCTTGCCAAAAGAACTAACCAGCATGTTTTTCAACCGGTCGGTAATTTGTAAATTGCCTTGGTAAAAGCGGCCAATATCTCCGGTATGGAACCAACCGTCTTCATCAATTACGTTTCGGGTTTCCTCCGGTTTGTTCCAATAGCCTTTCATCACACAATGTCCGCGGGTAATAATCTCGCCTTCTTCGGACTGAAAACCAGGTTTAAAAGTATCGTGGGTTTGGATGGTGTAAATTTTACGGGTGTCGATATTTTGGATCGCCACTTCAATCCGCGGAATAATCCTTCCAACGGTTCCATAAATTTGCCGGTTGTATTCAGTAACCGACATCACAGGCGAAGTTTCCGTCAACCCATATCCTTCCAAAACCCGAATACTTAAATCGCCAAAAAACTCACCTATATTTTTAGGCAGGGCACCTCCGCCGGAAAGCATAAATTTCAAACGTCCACCGGTTTTTTCTTTGATTTTACTGAATACTAATTTGTCTGCCAGATTTTTTTCGGCAGACAAAATCAAACCTGGGGTTTTACCTGCTTCTTTTATCACCCTAAATTTCCGGCCTTTATCTAAGGACCATAAAAACAATTTACTTTTAATGCCGCCTGCTGCCTGTCCGTTCTTTATGGCACGGTCATGAATCCGTTCCAACAATCTTGGTACACAACTCATTACTGTCGGCCTGATCTCTGCCATGTTTTTCGCCAGTAATTCGAGGCTTTGTGCAAAGGCAATTTTAGATCCGGTTGCCAAACAAACGTGATAAGTTGCCGTGCGCTCAAAAATATGCGAAAGCGGCAAAAAGGACAAGAACACATCGTCTTTTGTAATAACTGTGATCTGGTCAAGCGATGCACGCACGTTTTGCGTTAAGTTGTAATGCGTTAACATGACGCCTTTTGGCGTACCGGTAGTGCCGGAAGTATAGATCAATGTAGAAATATCGGAAGTTAAAATGCTTTCGCGGCAGGCACTAATCGTGGAAGTGTATTGATTTAAAACATGGTTTCCTTCTACTATTAAAGCAGACAAGGAAATAATGCCGGCATTAAATTTAGCTTTTTCGGTGAATTTTTGGTAATCATCAAAAATTGGAATGAGCCGTATCAGTTCCTTGCACCGGTTAGCAATTTTTAAGATTTTTTTTAGAAGAAAAGGACTGCCGATCAACAGCGTTTTGGCACCAGAATCATTTAAAATATATTCAATTTCTGTTTCCGAAAGGGTAGGATAGATAGAAGTGTTTACCGCGCCAATCTGCTGTAAGGCTTGGTCGTAATACACATATTCGGGGCCATTATCTACAATTAACGAAAGCCGGTCATTTTTCTTGATGCCAATATCCAAAAAATATGCAGAAATGGCATTGATGTTTTCTAAAGCTTGTTTGTAGGTAATTTCTTCCCATTGGTCATCCACTTTATGGGTAATAAAAACAGCATCTTCCGGATGGATATGATGTATAACATTTTGTAAAAGACTGGGAACAGTTGAATACTCAGTTACTGGATTCATGAAATAGTAGGTTTGTAAATTTAATTTGGCTTGTCAAACTTAATTTATTTAAGTGCTAAAACAAAAAAGGGATGCTAAAAGAAGCATCCCTTTTTTAATATGATCTGTAAAAACTTTTTATACAGAAAAGCTTTCGCCACAGCCACAGGTACGGCTGGCGTTTGGATTATGAAAATTAAAGCCTTTGCCATTTAAGCCATCAGAAAAATCCAACTCTGTACCGGCGAGGTAAAGAAAAGATTTCATGTCTAATGAAATTTTAATTCCTTTATCTTCAAAAAACTGATCTCCGGGTTTGATCTCGTTGTCAAAATCCAACTTGTACGATAAACCAGAACATCCTCCACCGGCAACAGAAACCCGTAGAAAATAAGATTCGTTTAAGTTGGAAGTTTTGATGAGTTCTTCTACTTTACTTTTTGCTTTATCGGTTACGGTAATCATTTTATTCTTTTAGTATCAAGTAATTAGTATCAAGTATCAAGACATTTTCAAAAATTAGTACCAATTTATTGATACTAATTACTTGATACTTGCTACTATTTAATGGTGTACTTTTTCCGATTCGATCGGAGCAAGGCCATTTTTAACACGGTAATCATTGATAGCTGCTTTGATGGCATCTTCTGCCAAAACAGAACAATGTATTTTTACCGGCGGCAATGCCAATTCTTCCACAATGTCCATGTTGTCAATTTTCATGGCATCATCAATACTTTTCCCTTTTAACCATTCTGTAGCCAAAGAAGAAGAAGCGATTGCAGAACCACAACCGAAAGTTTTAAATTTTGCGTCTTTGATCACGTTAAATTCATCTACTTCAATTTGCAAACGCATTACGTCGCCGCACTCTGGCGCGCCAACTAATCCGGTCCCTACTTTGTTACTGCTTTTATCCAAAGTACCAACGTTGCGCGGGTTTGAATAATGATCGATTACTTTATCTGAATAAGCCATAGCTTTATGTTTTACTTGTTTGATTAAATTTGTTCAAAAATCCTACCGGATTATATTTTTTGTCAGTTTGGCAATACTGTTTTTATCGCCTAAAAAATTAGTGTTCTGCCCATTCGATAGAATCCAGGTCAATGCCTTCTTTAAACATTTCCCAAAGCGGGGAGAGTTCGCGAAGGTGTGTAACTGCATTTTTGGTTACTTCGATAGCGCGGTCAACTTCTTCTTCCGTAGTAAACCTTCCTAAACCAAAACGGATAGACGAGTGTGCCAAATCGTCTGACAGACCTAAGCTTTTCAACACATAAGAAGGCTCTAAAGAAGCTGAAGTACAGGCAGAACCTGAAGAAACCGCCAGATCTTTCATGGCCATCATCAAACCTTCGCCTTCCACATATTTAAAAGAAATATTGGCAGTATGCGGTAAACGGTGTTCTACATTTCCGTTTACGTATGATTCTTCCAATTGCGTTAACGAAGCTTCTAATTTATCGCGCAAAGCAGAAAGCCTTACCGCATCTTGTTGCATTTCTAAACGCCCTAATTCGCAGGCTTTACCTAAACCAACAATGCCGGGAACGTTTAAAGTTCCAGAACGCATGCCTCTTTCGTGGCCGCCGCCGTCCATTTGTGCCGTAACTTTAACACGTGGGTTTTTACGGCGGACATATAATGCGCCAACACCTTTCGGGCCGTACATTTTATGCGCAGATAAAGCTAACAGATCAATTCCATCTTCAATCACGTTAACCGGAATTTTACCAACAGCTTGTGTAGCATCCGTCATGAACAAAGCACCAAAAGAGTGTGCTATTTTAGCAATTTCTTTTATGGGTTGAATCACACCAATTTCGTTGTTGCCATACATAATTGAAACCAAAATAGTTTCTTGTGACATGGCTGCAACCAATTGTTCCAGGTCAATCAACCCATCTGGTTTTGGTACCAAATAAGTAATACGTGCACCTAATTTTTCCAAATGTTTGCAAGCATCCAAAACAGCTTTATGCTCGGTAACCATGGTAATGATATGGTTGCCTTTTTCCTTGTACATTTCAAAAACACCTTTCAATGCCAGGTTATCGGATTCTGTAGCACCGGAAGTAAATATGATTTCTTTTTCGTTCGCGCCAATTATTTGTGCAACCTGTTCGCGGGCGTAATCAACAGCTTCTTCTGCAACCCAGCCAAAAGCATGGTTCCGGCTGGCAGAATTGCCAAATTTTTGAACAAAGTAAGGTAGCATTGCCTCTAAAACCCGAGGGTCCATCGGCGTAGTGGCATTGTTGTCAAGATAAATAGGAAGATCCATGTTCTTAATTAGATTAAGTATAAATGTTGATGCAAATGTATTAAATCTTTTAAGTTAATTTTCCAAATTGCGTGTAAAACAGGTCTTGTTGGTCATTAACTTGCAATTTTAAAATTCGTATTTTTAACTTAAACATCCGGGTCTTTTCAGCTTATTGCTACATAATTTAAAGCAGTCTTTTTTTTACCGATAAAAGAAGTATATTTGCGCCTATTTTTGAAAAGAACTCAACCAAAATGAAAAAAGAAATTCATCCTTCCAGCTATAGATTAGTGGTTTTTAAAGATATGTCTAACGAATATTCTTTCATTACCAAATCTTGCATTGATTCCAAAGAAACCGTAAAATGGGAAGACGGCCAGGAATATCCGCTGATCAAATTAGAAATTTCCCATACTTCGCACCCGTTTTATACTGGCAAAATGAAGTTGGTGGATACAGCAGGGCGTATCGATAAATTCCGTACCCGTTACAACAAAAAGTAAGCCTTGTTTAAAATATTGGATGGTCCCGGTTATGCAGCCGGGACTTTTTTATTTTTGTTAGATGGGAATTATTCTTTTTGACGGTGCCGCTCAGCAAACTTTATTGCCGCTTACTTTTACACGGCCAGTTGCTGACCTTCGGATCGGAATGCTTACCATCGCCGAAAAATGGCAGAAATATTTAGGTCAGGAAGCTTCATTTATGACACAGGATTATCTCCTGGAAAAATTTCCGCTTAAAATCAGCAACGAAAATTTAATGATCAATGGTTCCGTTTGTCCGGATGAAACCCTGCTGGAAGCTGTAAATCATTTGCAGGAAGGTGAAATGCTGAAACAAAACGGCTTTTTGATTGCAGCAAAAGTTGCCGCCGCTGATGTAAAAACCTTTCAAACTATAAATGCTTCTTTTAAGGGTATAAATTATACAATTGACTTTGTTCGCATAGTTTACCCGGAAGATATTTTTATGCAGAACGATACTGAGCTGCGTAAAGATTTTGCTTTATTGACAAAAGGAAAAACAAGTGCGGCCATCAGCAATACAAACACTGTTTTAGGCAATAATTTTTTTGCAGAAGAAGGCGCAGCGGCAGAATGTGCAACTTTCAACACGCACTTGGGTCCGGTTTACCTCAGCAAAAATTCGGAAGTTTTTGAAGGGGCCAACATTCGCGGTAGTTTTTTTACGGGTGAAAGTTCGCAAGTGAAAATGGGCGCAAAAATTTATGGCGCTACCACCATTGGCCCGCATTCCACAGTTGGGGGCGAAGTGAAAAATGCTGTGATCCAGGGTTATTCTTCAAAAGGCCATGAAGGTTATTTAGGAAATTCAGTAATAGGCGAGTGGTGTAATATTGGTGCCGATTCTAACAACTCGAACCTCAAAAACACTTATGCCAAGGTTAAACTTTGGGATTATCAAACACAAAAACTGCGCAACACGGGTTTGCAATTTTGTGGGTTGATCATGGCCGACCATGCCAAATGCGGCATCAACACCATGTTCAACACCGGAACTGTTGTTGGTGTCGGCAGTAATGTTTTCGGTGCAGGTTATCCGCCAAAATTTGTCCCTGATTTTAGTTGGGGAGGAATTTCAGACACAGAAGTTTATGCCATAAACAAAGCATTGGAAACAGCAGTGCGTGTTTTTGAACGGAAGAACAAGAATTTTAACGCAATAGAAGCTGATATTTTAAAACATATTTTTGAATTAACTACATCTTACAGATCAATATAAATCAATATGAGACAAAAAATAGTTGCCGGAAACTGGAAAATGAACCTGGAATATAATGAAGGTTTAACCATTTTTTCTGAAGTGATCAACATGGTAAACGATGAAGTGATGGGCAACCAAACGGCTATCGTTTGCTGCCCTTACACTTATTTGTACAGTTTGTCGCAATTAGTGAAAGGGCACGCTAAAATTTCTGTAGGTGCGCAAAATTGCCATCAAGAAGAAGCCGGTGCTTTTACGGGCGAAATTTCTGCTAAGATGATCCGTTCTGTTGGTGTCCAATATGTGATTTTGGGCCATTCCGAACGCCGTCAGTATTTTGGGGAAACCAATGAATTGCTGGCTAAAAAAGCTGATGTTGTATTGGGCAACTCTTTAAAACCTATTTTTTGTATCGGCGAAACTTTGGAAGAACGGGAATCTGATCACTATTTTGAAGTGATTAAAACACAATTGAAAGAAGGTATTTTTCATTTATCAAACGAGCAATTTGCACAGGTAGTGATTGCGTATGAACCGGTTTGGGCAATTGGCACCGGCAAAACAGCTTCAGCAGAACAGGCGCAGGAAATCCATGCTTTCATCCGCAACGAAATTGCAGATAACTACAATCAGGAAATTGCCGATGGTACAAGCATTTTATATGGTGGAAGCTGCAACACCAAAAACGCGAACGAGCTTTTTTCTCAACCAGATATTGACGGCGGATTGATTGGCGGTGCTTCTTTAAAGTCAAGAGATTTTGTGGATATTATCAAGGCGTTTTGATCGGTTGTAAGTTGTGTGTTGTAAGTAGTCAGTTTTGAAGCGGTTATTATGCGCTTTGTCGAGGTTAACGGAACTTACAACCCATAACTTACAACTTAGAACTGATATAAATGAATTACTGTGAGCTTCTTTTTACTACGATTTTTCAGGAAGAATACCAGCAGGATTTGCTGATGAACGAACTGGCAGAAGCTGGTTGTGATACGTTTGAAGAATTGGATTTCGGCTTTAAAGCTTACATTCCTGCTCCTTACTTTGATAAGGAAAAATTGGATGAACGCTTGGAACCTTTTCATGATATTTTAAGTTTTTCTTATGAGGTGAACCTCATTCCGAATAAAAACTGGAACGCGGTTTGGGAAAGTAATTTTCAGCCGATCCAAATCAAGGGTCAGGTTTGGGTTCGGGCAACTTTTCATGAACCACGGCCTGATTTTCCTTTTGAAATTGTGATCGACCCCAAAATGGCTTTCGGCACCGGCCATCATCAAACCACTTCTATGATGATGGATTTTATGCTGGATACTGTTTTTACCGGCAAAAAAACATTGGACATGGGCTGCGGAACCGGAATCCTGGCTATACTGGCAGCTAAAAAAGGTGCAGCAGAAATTACTGCGATAGATTACGATCCGGTTTGCTGCGAAAGCACTATAGAAAATGCAGCATTAAACCATACCAAAGACATGCGGATTTTATGCGGATCAAAAGAAGTAATCCCGAATGAACAATTTGATCTAATCCTCGCCAACATTAACCGTAATATCTTGCTCGATCAGATGGAAACTTATGGGCGCAGTTTGAAACCAGGCGGATTATTGTTTTTAAGCGGTTTTTACCAGGATCCCGACCTGGATATTTTAAAAGCAAAAGCTGCTTTGTGCAGTTTACATTATCTGGAACATAAAAACGATCAGAATTGGGCAGCAGCAAAATTTGTTCGTTGAACTTTTGATTCTTTTCTTCATCAAACAAAATAATAGCTGATGCTTTATGTTTATAATTATTAATATAAATATCTGGGGGAAAATCCCTCGCCTTTAGGTGAAGACTTTAGTTTTATAAAAACATAACAGATGAGATGGTTTTAGAGTATATAAAGAATTAGGATGAAAACGCATCCAATGAGGGCTTTGCAGTTTCAGACAGACTTTAGATGGCTTTAGCCGATTACAAATCTATCGCCTTTCAGGCGATAGTAGTTTAATTAAGCCTCAGGTTTTACATGAAAGTACATTTTATAGCAATGGGCGGAAGTGCAATGCACAACCTGGCTATTGCTTTGCACAAAAAAGGTTTTACAGTTACCGGTTCTGACGATGTTTTTACCGAGCCATCCAAATCAAGATTAGAAAGGTTTGGTTTGCTTCCTGCAAATCAGGGTTGGGACGCACAAATTATCACGCCTGATCTGGATGCCGTCATTTTAGGGATGCACGCTAAAGCAGACAATCCGGAACTGCTGGAAGCACAAAAAAAAGACATTAAAATTTATTCTTATCCAGAGTATGTTTACGGGCAATCCCGGAACAAAACCCGTGTAGTGATAGGCGGAAGTCATGGCAAAACCACGATCACGTCCATGATTTTACATGTGCTAAAAGAAGCATCGCGGGATTTTGATTATTTGGTCGGCGCGCAGTTAGAAGGCTTTGACACGATGGTGAAACTGACGGAAGAAGCACCTTTAATTGTGATCGAAGGCGATGAATATTTATCCTCGCCGATAGACAGAAGGCCAAAGTTTCATCTGTATAAAGCTACGATTGGGTTGATTAGTGGTATTGCTTGGGACCATATCAACGTGTTTCCAACTTTTGATATTTACTTGCAGCAGTTTGCTTTGTTTATCGATACAATTCAGGCAAAAGGAAAATTGATTTATTGTGAGCAGGATCAGGTGCTGAAAGAAATGGTAGAAACGCATCCAACGGCTATTGAAAAAATTGCTTACCGCTTGCCTCCGCATAAAATCAGTAACGGGATCACCAGTTTGATTTACCAAAACCAGGAGTATCCGCTACAAGTTTTTGGCGATCATAACCTTTTAAATTTAGAGGCGGCAAAAACAATATGCCTTCAGCTTCAGCTTGCACCAGAAGTTTTTTATAAAGCCATCAGTAGTTTTAAAGGAGCTGCAAAACGGTTGGAACTGATCGGCAGTAATCACAAAACAAATGTTTATAAAGATTTTGCACATTCTCCGTCCAAACTTTCTGCAACCATCAAAGCGGTAAAAGATCAATTTCCAAACAGGAAATTAGTGGCTTGTATTGAATTGCATACCTTCAGCAGTTTGAACAAAGCTTTTTTAAATGAATATCAAGGAACGATGGACGCTGCTGATGAAGCCATTGTTTTTATCGATCAGCATACTTTTTTACAAAAAACCTTGGAACCTTATCCGGCACAGGAAGTAAAAGATGCTTTTAAGCGAAAAGATATTTTATTTTTTGATCAGGCAGAAGCATTGTTCAATCATCTTAAACAATTGAATTATAAGGATACAAACTTATTGCTGATGAGTTCGGGCACTTTTGCAAGTACAGATTTATCCAAGTTTGCGGAAACAATTTTATAGTTCGATTAAAATTTAAATATACTAATAACCAATTACCAAAGTAGCCGTATAAATTGTAACTATTATAAATTGCTTTCAACTATTAATTAAGCTCTATGAAGTCATTAGGAAAAAAAATCAGGTTGTTGCGCCATCAAAAAGGCTGGAGCCAGGAAGATGTTGCCAAACAATTGGACATATCGATACCTGCGTTTTCAAAAATTGAAACCGGTATCACGGATATTAATTTATCAAGATTGGAACAGATTTCAAAATTGTATGAAATGTCAGTTGTGCAATTGCTGACTTTTAACGATACAGAACAGGAACAAAAATCAGCTTCTGAAATAGAATCCATGCAGAAAAAATTAGTGGAAAGAGAAGCCGAACTAATTGACTTGCAAAAAAAGGTGATCGAACTGTATGAAGAACTGAGACGGCCAAAAGCGATTGCATAAATGTGTATCTTGTAAGTTTATCGCAAGATATTTATTTGAAAATACAGCGCATGGTAACATGTTTTTTTCCAAACCTCACGTTCATAGCTTCATGCAAGGCTAGCATTTTATCATTAAAATCACCCACCCAGGATAGTTCCAGTTCCTTATATTGGTTTAAAGGATAAACGTATTCTTTAAGTTTGATGAATATGGCCGACTCCAAACCATGTTTTTGGAATTTTTGTTTAGTACCCATTACAACAGCTCTCATCCGGTCAACACCGCGATATCTGCGGTATAAAAATTTTAGTTTGCCAATCAGGTTTAATTTACCGTTCAGGCCTTTGATCATCTGGTTGGCATCCGGTAAGATCATAATAAAAGCGGCCGGTTCTTTATTGATGTAAACAAACCAGATCAGGTTTGGGTCCATAATTGCCTTCATTTTTTCAAAGGTTTCTAAAATGGTTTTAGGATCGATAGGGGTGAAGCTGTTAAAATCCCGCCAAGCATCATTGTAGATTTCCAAAAAATCTGCTGCAAACATCTTTATCTTGTTGGCATCAAAACTTTTGAATTCGTATCCCGGTTTTTTGGCCACCCAGTTTGCAATTTGTGTAAAACGGTCAGGAAAAGGTTTATACACATCCAATTGGTTAGTGATCTGCTCGTAAAGCACATAAAAACCATAACGTTCAAAAAAAGCCTTGTAATAAGGATGGTGATAGTTCATGCCATAATAAGGCGCGGTAAAACCTTCGATCAGCAATCCCCAGAAACTATCGTTTTCGCCAAAATTGATAGGGCCGTCCATGGCTTTCATGCCTTGTGCTTTCAGCCAGTTTTGGGCAGTATCAAAAAGCGCAAAAGCAACTGTTTCGTCGTTGACACTTTCAAAAAACCCCATTCCGCCGGTTGGCTGCTCGTTTTGATAAGCTTTTTTTTCATTGATAAAAGCAGCAATACGGCCGATTAATTCCCCTGCATCATTTTTAACAATCCATCTGGTACAGGTTCCGTGTTGAAAAAAGTTATTTTTTTTAGGGTCAAAAACAGCTTCTACATTTTCATCAAGCGGGCAAATCCAAACCGGATCGTTTTTGTAAATAATTTTTGCCGCTTTCAAAAATTCTTTTCTGCTTTTTTTATCCTTAACTTCTGTAATAACCATTGTTTTTTGTTAGAAGCCCAAATATAAAAAAAGCTGCGGTGTGAAAATCTTAAATTGACAGTCGGAAGGGTATTTTATGGATAACTATATAGTGCAGATTTTTTAAAGTAATTCTTTAATTATAAGTTAATCTCTTTGCTATCAGAAGTTTAAACAATTATAAATTAAATAATCTGGCTATAAATATTAATTGAAATATTCCAAACAAAGGAGATAAAGATTTCGTTAAAGCAGCATATCAGCAGTCGAAATAATAAATAATTGTAAAAAATTAATCCTGGTTTTGAATTTTACTTAAAAATAACTAAATAATTAAAAATCTGCCGGGAAATATTATACGTATGTCAATTTAAATCAACTATAAAATAATCAAATCAACTATCATGGAAATTTTCACAAAAAAAGATGATCAGCTTCTAACTTCTCCGGAAGCAGAGTCATCACAAAAAATGCAAAGGAGACAATTTTTGCGTTACGCAGGTGCAGGAACTGCCGCAGTAGGTTTATTTGCAGCAGAAGCCTGTAAAAAAGACATAACTAAGTACACAGGTGTATATCTCGGAAGCGGAGACATGGGTATCTTAAACTACTCTTATGCTTTAGAGCAACTGGAAGCTGCTTTTTATATTCAAGTAGTATCTAATTCTGCTTTTTCAACCCAATTTAGTGCTGATGAGCAATTGTTGATTACTGAAGTACGTAACCACGAAGTATTGCACAGAGAGTTTTTCAAAGCTGCTTTAGGTAATATGGCTATACCAGCATTAACGGTAAATTTTAGTTCGATCAATTTTGCAAGCCGTGCAAGTGTTCTGGCATCTGCAAAAGCTTTTGAAGATTTAGGTGTTTCAGCTTATAATGGTGCAGGTTATCTTATTCAAGATCCTAAGTATTTAACTGTAGCTGGCAAAATTGTTTCTGTAGAGGCACGTCATGCTGCTTATTTCAGGGATTTAGTTTCTCCTAATACTTTTGTCGGACAAGATGTAGTTAATGTTGCCGGGAATGGTTTGGAATATGACAAAACTCCGCAATATGTTTTGGGAATGGCCAGTGCATACATTACCACTCCGATTAACTCGTCTGATTTACCTACCTCTTAAAAAATAATCATCATGGACTTATTAAATATAATTCAAGAAATAGAAAAAGTTGATCCGGAATTTCAAGAAAAGATCAGCCCGCGCCGTGCCGCAATTAAAAATATTACCAGCTTTGGATCAAAAGTAGCTGTTGCTGCTTTACCTTTTGCTTTAGGTTCTTTATTTAAAAAAGCTTATGCACAGCAACCAACCAGCACTATTGTAACTGTTTTAAACTATGCTTTGCAATTAGAGTTTTTAGAATCTAATTTTTACAATGCAGGTTTAAACTCAACTGCTTATGCAACGATGAAAGCAACTTTAAGCGCAAGTGAATTAACAGGTTTAAATTTGATTACGACTGACGAAGCGCATCACGTAACTTTTTTACAAGGTGTAATAACATCTTTAGGTGCTACCCCGGTTTCTTTTACCGCTGCAAATTTTGATTTTACTGCTCAGGGAACTTTTCCTACGGTATATAGCAGCAGCGATACATGGCTTGCGGTTGCAGAAACTTTTGAAGATACTGGTGTAAGGGCTTATAAAGGCCAAGCTCCTGCTTTGCTTCGTAATAAAACCGTTTTAACTGCTGCTTTAGATATTCACTCTGTTGAAGCACGCCACGCTTCACATCTGCGTATGTTGCGCAGGGCAAGAATGCTTGCTACAGGAACTACATCTGCCGCTGCTATCAGACCTTGGATTACTGGTGCAAACGATACGGGTATTGGAAGCGCTGTTAATGCTTCTTATGCAGGTGAAGATAACGTTACACAAAGTGGTGTTAATGTTACCACCTTACCTGCTGTTAGCGGTGCAACTACTATGGATACAGCAACACAAGCTTTTGATGAACCATTAGATATGGCTACTGTGGTTGCAATTGTAACTCCATTCTTTAAAAAATAATAACTAAGTATCTTATAAAAAAAGAGCGAAAATTTTTCGCTCTTTTTTTATGCAATAACCAGACAGTGGTAAAATTTCTATTCTGCAATCACTTTTACTTCGATATTTCCACGTGTGGCTTTAGAGTACGGGCAACCTTTATGCGCGGCATCAGCCAGTTTTTGTGCTTTTTCCAAATCAATCCCAGGAATATGCACATGCAGTTCTGCCGACAAAGCATATGATGTGGCACCTTCTTGGTTGAAACTAACATGCACATCCACCGTTGCCTCGCTTACATTCAAGTCATCTCGTTTACCAATAGAACCCAAAGCACCCAAATAACAGCTTCCCCAAGCCGCAGCAAAAAGCAGTTCCGGGTTAGCATAACCTGCTTCGCCGCCCATTTCTGCCGGCCTTTTCAATTCCACATCAATTACGCCATCGGCAGATTTTACCGTGCCTTCGCGGCCGCCTTTTGCAGTTACCACTGCGGTATATAATGTTTCCATTTCTTTTTTGTATTTGAATGGTTAACACTGTGTTTAAAAATTTTGTTTGATTTTTGGTGAAACAAGTTGCTAAAATAATTAGTATATTAGCGATATGAATGATGACAGGATACGTGAAAAGCTTTCCATTTTGGCAGATGCCGCCAAGTACGACGTTTCCTGCTCGTCCAGCGGCAGCAAGCGCAAAAACGACAACAAAGGTTTGGGCGATGCCAGCAACGGGATTTGCCATACTTATACCGAAGATGGCCGCTGCGTTTCACTGCTGAAAATCCTGCTGACTAACCATTGTATTTTTGATTGCGCATATTGTGTTTCGCGCAAAAGCAACGATATCAAACGTGCTGCTTTTACCGTACAGGAAGTGGTGGATTTAACGATGAACTTTTACCGGAGAAATTATATCGAAGGGTTATTTTTAAGTTCCGGGATTTTTAAAGATGCGGATTATACGATGGAAAGATTGGTGCGCATAGCTAAAAAACTGCGTACAGAGCATAAATTTAATGGTTATATCCACCTTAAATCTATTCCCGGGGCCAGCGATGAACTGATGCGCGAAGCCGGTTTATACGCAGATCGTTTGAGCGTAAATTTAGAATTGCCCACCGAAGCCGGGCTAAAATTGCTGGCTCCCGATAAAAACCAAAAGGATATGATCAAGCCGATGAATTTCATCAAAAACGAGATCATTCTTCGCAAAGAAGAAAAAAGTTTGTTTAAAAAAGCACCGTTGTTTGCGCCGGCCGGACAAAGTACGCAAATGGTAATTGGTGCCACACCTGAAAATGACCGCCAGATTTTATATACCGCTAATCATTTTTACAAATCCTTTAACCTGAAACGGGTTTATTATTCGGGCTATGTTCCGGTAAGTAATGATAACCGTTTGCCGGGATTAAGTACCGCTGTGCCAATGGTGCGCGAAAACCGTTTGTACCAGGCCGATTGGCTGATGCGTTTTTATGGTTTTAATGTGCAGGAAATTGTGAACCAAAACAATCCGCATTTAGATCTGGACATTGACCCGAAACTAAGCTGGGCCATCCGCAATTTGCAGCATTTTCCTATCGATATTAATAAAGCTGACCTGCAATTGATTTTACGTGTGCCGGGAATTGGCCTGCAATCGGCACAAAAAATCGTAAGCGGCCGTAAGTTTGGCAAACTCAATTGGGAACATCTCAAATCATTGGGCATCGCCATTAACCGGGCGCGTTATTTTATCACTTGCAACAGCCGGGATTTTGAGCGGAAAGAATTCTCCGGAACCAAGATCAAACAGTTTATCCTGGCCGAATCGCAAAGCAAATACCTCAAACAAAAACCTAACCAGCTAAGCCTTTTTTAACATGACAATTTTGGAATACGACGGTACTTTTGAAGGCTTGCTAACCGTGATTTTTGAGGTGTATGAACACAAATTGGGCTTGGTAAAAATTTGCTGTTCTGGGTCGCCGCAACAAGTATTTTTTACTGATAAAAGAAGCATCGCTTCCAATCCGGCCAAGGCAAACCGGGTTTTAAAAGGCTTAACGGAGCGGCTTTCGGCGGGCGGTGTGCAGCGGCTTTATGCAGCACATTTATCGGAACTGGAAGGCGAAGAGGATAATTTGCTGGGTTTTATCCGCTACGTTTTCAGCAGTAAGGAAGCGGTAGAAGATGATTTTGGCAATAAATATGTCATCCGGCTTTCCTTAGTGATTAAAATGGTACGCCGGGAAAAGCACCGGATGGAAGCTTTTGTCCGTTTCCAAAAAATGGCCGATGGTATCTTTTATGCTTCTGTGGAGCCGGATTACAATGTTTTGCCGCTGATTTTAGCACATTTCAAACGCCGTTATGCTGATCAGCGCTGGATTATTTACGACCTGAAAAGAGCTTACGGTATTTATTACGACCTGAACGAAGCAGAATTTGTACAACTGGATTTTGTTTCCGGAAAGCAGTACGGCAAAACCATCATTTCTTCTTATTCCGAAGATGAAATGCTGTATCAGGCGCTGTGGAAAGATTATTTTAAACACGTGAACATCCCGGCCCGAAAAAACACAAAATTGCATTTGCAGCACGTGCCCAAACGCTATTGGAAACATTTGACAGAGAAATTTTAGGACGGTAAAAGAAGCATCAGCTCAAAACCGTATCTGTAACCTTGGCAATATCCAAACTAATTTTCAGGATAAACCGAAGCTGGTCTTCCAGAAATAAAACATCTGCCTGGTTATTGTCGGCCATATTTTTCGAGATAGTATTTTTAATTTCTGTGTTAGCAGCTTCTGTAGAACTTTCGGTGACGATGCCTAATTTTTTATTGGTTTCCTTTAAGATCAACTGCGCATGGCGGGCAATTTTAAATTGGGCAGGCAGGCAGAAGCTGTTTTTATCGGGCAAATTTGCAGCAATGGCCGCAATGGCAGAAGATAACATGTGGTTCAAAACCAAAAACTTATGAATGTCTTGTGCATGTTTTTGTTTGCTTTTCGGTTCGGAGATCATGCGTTCAAAAGCGGCAGACAAGTTACCCGATTCTACATAAACATCTTTTCGCGCCAGCTTGTATTCTACCATATTCAGCGGCAAACCGTTTAATCGTTCTGTAACTGTTTTGAGGTAATTTTGATTGCTGATGATTACTTTGCTCAAACTTTCGTTCAACAGATCTGATTCCCAGTTGGGGAAAATTATAAATGCGGAGGAAAACGCTAATGCTGAACCGATGAAAGTATCCAGCACACGCTCTTCAACCGTGTGGATCAGCGGGACACCCAAAAAACTGAAAGCAATGAGTACATAAGGTGTCATAAAAATAACGCTGACCGCATAATCCAAACGTAAAAAACTGTAAGTAAAAAGCATCAGGACCAGCATGATCAGAAACTGAACGGTTTTATCAGGAATTAAACTACTATCGGCTGAAGGCCGATAGATTTGTTATCGACTGAAGTCGACTTTAAGCTTATTCACTAATTGTAAAGTCTTCGTCTTTTGGATCTTCATCCTGGTTTTTTATATATTCCA
>JAABUP010003001.1_pt1 | contig 30764 bp, 1 predicted proteins | sample 5559201 | NCBI WGS metagenome assembly JAABUP01 (sample SAMN10711887, study PRJNA513373) | rock metagenome | isolation source: Antarctica rocks | place: Antarctica | reverse complement strand
AATAAAAGGTAGGATATTATTATATTATAGTTATAATATTATATATTAAGCCTTCTTATATCTAGTAGTTAAGAAAAGAAAAATACTTAGATTATAGTTTTATCTATCTAGTAAATAATTTATTATCTTTTATCAGCTTAAAGAAAATAGCCTTTTATTTTATTACTTATCTAGTCTATTAAAGAGATTTCTTATTATATATTATATTATATAAGTCCTAGTTAGTATAATTATTAATATAAGTTATATTATTATTTTATATATCCTTTCTTATATATACTAATATAATATATATACTCCTTATAATTCCTATTAAGGGGATATATAAGGGTACTACGTAATAATATAGCTATTAAGTATTATAAATAGTACGTATATATATATATATAGAACTCTCTATTCTTATTAATAGTAAGACTAATTACTACCTTTCCCTTTAAGGGGAATTCCCTCCTTTATATATTATAAGTAAAGGGGTAGCGTAGTACTATTATATACTATAAATATTATATTAATAGTAATATTATATTCCTAACTAGTCTTTATAATTATCTCCCTATCTAGGCTTTTAAGCTTTAAGAGTATAAAAGGTTATAATTTATAAAAGATACTCCCTTAATAATAAAATATACCTCTTATAAGAGTATAATAATATAATTAATTATAAGGCCCTTATACTAAGCCTTAAAGAATATATAATTCTATTAAATTATAATAATTACAAATAATACTCTTATATATAATCCTTATATTATAATATATTCCTATTATATTTCCTATTATTCTTTATTAATTTCTTATAAAAGTAGTTAGAAGTCTTAGTATTTTAAAGTAAATAAGAAGTTATTACTATTAAGGGCTTATTAAGTACTTAAAGTATACCTCCTTTATATAACTTTAATATTATTCTTCTAATTATAATATCTTTATTTTTTATTAATTATATTAAGTCCTTTTTAATTTTTATTTATATTATTACCTCTTTTATACCTTATTATATTTCTTTATAATCCTATTAATTACTTTATAAATAATCCTTAATAATAAACTTATCTTTATTATTAATTAAAAAAAGACTATTACTACCCCCTCTACTTATAATAATATTTAACTTCCTTTATTAAGTTATTTATAATTTATCCTTATATTATTTTATATAATATACCTCTAGTATATTATATTTTAAAGTAAAGAATTATAAGTTTAATATTTTTAATTAAGGCTTTACTTATCTTTTTAATAATATACTTTATATATACGCCTCCCTTAGCTCTATTAAATATAATTATTATAAAGATTTTAATATTAAATATTAATAGGAAATTTCTACCTTTATTTATTATACTTATATATACCTTTTTAGTCTTTAAATATTATAACTACTTTAAATATTAACTTTAACCTCCCTTAACTTACTAGATTCTAATAAACCTTTAATAAGCTTATTTAATAATATTATTACTACCTCTATTATACCTCTTTTACCCCCTCTACTACTACTACTCTTATTAGGGTAGACCCTACTATTACTATTTATATTATAAATACCCTTAAGGGTATTCTTAATATCCTTTATTAATATATATATATTACTCTATCTCCCCTTTTAAAGCTCTATTAAAGCCTTATTAATATATTATAAAAGCGCCTCCCTCTAATTATAAAGGATAAAGAAGAGGATAAGGAGGATAATTCTATTACTAGTAGTAGTAATAATAAGCCTAATACTACTATTAATATAATATAATAGCCCTCTCTTATAATACCCTTAATAGTCTAGTTATATTAAGTATCTTTTCTTTTTTATTAATAATAATAGAAATTATTTCCCTTCTTATATAATATAAACTTTATACTTTAGGGTAATTTTACTTAAATCTTTCTAATATATCTAGTATATTAACTAAGTCCTATTTATATAACTATTAATTATAATTATAAAATTAACCCTTCTACTTTACTAAATATTAAGGTTTATTATAAGAGATTTTATAATTAAGAATAACTTTAACTTCCTATTTATCTTTATTATTTATAAGCTCTACTTACGCGGCTTTTATAATACTCTTATTATTACCCTTATATAACTTTATAAGTAAGATATAAAAGGTATTAGGTAGTTATAACTTATATACCTAATTATTAATATAATTAAGGACCTTAAAAGGCCTTAAATAGTATTATAATAGTTTCTTAATTACTTATATTATATTATCTTTACTTTTACTATTATCTTTATATACTCTACTTATATAACTTATATTTAATATAAGTACTACTTTAAACCTTCCCTTTATTTCTAGAGTAATTTAACCCTTTCTTATATTAATAGGACTTCTCTTAATAATAGCTTTAAAAGCTTTATATCTAGCTTAAGCAAGTAGTTATAAAGTACTTTATATAAAGGTAACCTAATATTAATATACTTTATATAATTATATATAAACTTTACTAGATAAAGTAACTCTACCTAGTTATCTTATTTCTAGGTAGAATAGTAGTATAAATACTATTTAAATATACTATTCTATCTCTCTATTTAATTATCTATTTAGGGATAGAAAGTAATATTAAGCTTTCTTTTTATATTAATATAATAATATATAACTACCTAGAAGCTACTTATAAATATTATCCCTTAATTATTAATAATACCTTCTAGTTAATTAAACTTTAGGAAGATTTTATAATATAATAGGTTAATAATATTAATAGTATTAACTATCTTTATAATAAGTAAATATCTAGCTACCTTAATATAATAATTTATAACTATTAAGATTATATTATAAATACTACTCATTTATTTATTTAAAGGGAGATTTATAATAAAATCTATTATAATTTCTTAAAAAGGTCTTATAAGTATTAGTAATAATAATAATATATTATAAATAGTATATCTATATAGCTTTATTAATTAATAAGTTAAGTAGTTTTATATATAATTATAAATATCTTATCTTATTAATTTTTAATAGAACTTCTACTTAATAAGCTCTTATATATACTTTTATAAGTAGTAGTTAATATAAGGGTTATTATAATAAAGCTTTAAAATTTCTTATCTAATTACTTTATTATTAAGTATAAAAATTATACTACCCTTATAAAAGACTCCTATCTTATCTATTAATAAAGATATATTAATAGCCTTTTTATAACCCTAGGACTCTAATAATTATTTCTTATTATAAACATTTTTATCTTCCTCTTAGAGATATTAGAGCATCTTTAATATTAAGTTATTATATTTATTTTATATATACTCTATTATTAATATAATTATAATATACCTTTTAAGTACTATTTAATTAATATTAAATTATCTTATAATAGGGTTTAAGCTAATACTTATACTACTTTATATCTTTAAGAGCACGTTACTCTCCTTTATTTTTAGGGTATAAGGCTTTTTAAGCCCTATCTCTAACCTTTTATATTATTTATAATTATAAGCCTTATTATCTTATAAACCTTTATAAATATTATATATATAATATTTATTAAAAGGAATATACCTAATATTCTTTAATTTATTTTATAATATTAATAGATAAGTATCTTTTTTATCTATTATTAGTATATAATTTAATTACTTTAATAAGGTATTAGCTAGGTTTTTAGTATTTATATAATAATATATCTTAAAGTTATATATTATAAGCTTTAATACTTAATATATTTATCTCCTTATTAATAATAATATTATTTAAAAATACTTTAAGTTATTATAATTAATAATTATTATATTTAAGTATAAGCTACCTTCTAAGAAGTATTATTATACTTAGAATACCTTAATAATTATAAGTAGTTCCTAATTATAAGTCTTATATCTAGTTTCTACTAAATATAACTTATAAAAATAGAAAGTAATTAGATATTATTCTACCTCTATCCCTTTATTATTAATTAAGAACTTTTATAATAAAATAGTTATAATAGTTAATATTAAAGTATTAGTCTCTAATTAAATTTCTCTTATAAGGTTAAAATATATAAGTAATAATACCTCTTAAAATAGTTACTTTAACTACTTAAATACTACTCTTATAATATTATTTAATATTAACTTCCTATTTTTAATATATAATTAATTATTTTTTAAATAGTCTATTAATATTATAATAATAAAGGAATAGTATTTAATAAAATAATAGTAGAAATTAATAAACCTTAAAAAGATTTAAATATCTTTAATACTCCTAGGTTTTAGCTATTCTATTATAATATCTACTCTACGCGGATTTATATATATACTATTATAACTAATAATAAAATTAAAGAATTTTACTTTTATTATTATAAATTTATATTTCTTTAAGTTAATATTTAATTTAAATTTATAAAGATATTATAATACTACCTTTATAACTCTAATATAAGACTTTTTATCCTAAGAGTAGATAAGAATATTATCTAGATAAATAATATAAATAATATTAAATAATCCTACTAAGGCCTTATTAATATATACTTAGAATAAGGTAGGTATATTAATAAGTTTAAAAGGTATAATTATATATTTAAAATAGTTATACCTTATATAAAATATAATCTTCTATTTATTACCCTTTCTTATTTATAAGTAATAATATATATCCTTAAGATCTAACTTAATTAAATATTTAATATTAATTAATCTTATTAATATTCTATTAATTAATAGAAGTAAATAATAGTTTTTAGTTATAATCTTATTAAGCGCCTTATAATTAATATATAAATATAATATTCTATCCTTTTTTAATATAAAAAGAATTAATATACTTATTAAATTTATAAAATAATAAATTTACCCCTTTTTTAAAGCTTACTTAAAGTACTCCCTTAATACGCGTAACTCTTTCTTTAATAAATTATAAAGTAGGTTAAAGGGAGGTTCTTTATTCTCTTTTATATTAATTATATAATTATAATATATATAGGCTAATAGTACCCTAATATTCTTAATTAAAAAGATATCTTAGAATTCTTAAAATTCTAGAGGGAGCTTAACTTTAAATAATAGGCTTTTATTACCTACTCTTAAGTATATTATAATAAATATAATATTATTAAGCTACTCCTTTAAGGCTTTAATAATATTAAAGTACTCCTTAATATTACTTTTCTTAATAGGGAATTACTAGTTTTATATAAGTTAATCTACTTAGGGATTTTATTCCTTTAATTATAAATACTTAAGGTAGAAGTTATAATTAAGGTTTATTATTATATAAAAGGTATCTTTATAATATTATATAATATTATTAAAATTAATAAGTTTAATTTTTATATATATAAGAACTTAATAATAATATTAGGTTTCTAACTTTATTATATAAGGTATTATTAGAGCTAGGGTCTATTTCCTAATCCTACTCCTTTATTAAGTATATATTAATATAATTAATATCTACTTTAAAGTTAATTAATATAATAAATTCTCTTTATAAGCTCTTAAACTCTACTTATATTATAATAATAAGTTATTATATCTACTTCTTCTCTTATATTATAATAGTAGATATAATTATAATACTTAGGGGTTTTTTAAAATTTAAGCCTTTTTTAATTAGCTTATTATTAGATATCTTATTAATTATAAGCTTATTAATTATAATATTTATAATTATTAATTTTATACTTTAATAATCCTTAGTTATATATCCCTTCTTTTAATAATTATAATATTTAATAATAAAATAGTTAGGCTTAGGCCTTTAAGGAAAGTATAATAATACTTTAATAATACCCTATCCTTCTTACTTTATATATAGGCTATTATCTCTTTACTTATAAAAATTTCCTCTTCCTCTTTAAGGATACTAACCCTTAGTAGGAGTATTATCCCTTTAATCTTTATATATAAATAATATTATATAAGGCTCTAATTAGGTTATTAATATAATAAAAGTATCTCTTATCTTTAAGATATTAAGTTATATTATAAGTTAATTATAAAGATTCTTATATAACTTATTTAAAAGGTTATTATAAAGTATATACTCTATTAATAGCTTAAGTTATCTTTCTAACTTAATAAAGTAGTTTATAAAGTTTATAATCTTTTAATATTTCTTTTACTTAGCTTTTAAGTAGTACTTATTAATTATAAAGTATTAATTTTAAGGATCTTCTATTTAATTTATTAAGAAACTATTAAAGTATTTTTAAGACTATTTATCCTTTAATATATCCTTTATATACTTATATTATATAGCCTTAGGGTCTGGGGCTATATATTATAATATATATTAAATTTTTATAGAATTATTAAGAAAGTAGGTTATATTTATTTTAATTATTTTAATTATATTATTAAACTATTCTTAATATTCTTATATTAACTTCCTATTATATATATATAGGTCTTATAACTTAAGAATATAAGTTTTATATTAAAGACGCTTTAATTCTAATTCTTTTATTAATAATAAGTAATAGTAATAATCTACTTAAGTAGTATTATTAATATATATTTCTTACTCTAACTCTTATAAATATTATTATAGATCTTATATTTATTACCTCTTAAAGACTTCTTCTTTAAGTTCTTATATCCTTTATAATAGTACTTCTTAGGTTTTAGGTAGTAGGGACTAGGTTTATATACCTAATAGCTACTCCTAGATAGTTAGTTATAATTATAATATATTTATTATTAATTTATTAATTAATTCTTAAGACTTACTTTCTTTATAAGCTTAGTCCCTTATATTTAAGTAGGTTATTTATACTAGTTAATTAACCCTTTTACTTTATACTTATAATAACCCTTCTCTACTTATCTTACTAATAGTTAGGCTACTACCCCTAAATAGGGTAGAGTAATTAGAATATAAGGGTATTATATAATAATATAGCTATTAAGTACTATAAATAGTATATATATATATATATATATAAAACTCTCTATTCTTATTAATAGTAAGACTAATCGCTACCCTTCCCTTTAAGGGGAATTCCCTCCTTTATATATTATAGGTAAAGGGGTAGTATAGTACTACTATATACTATAGACGCTACGTTAATAGTAGTACTGTATTCCTAACTAGTCCTTATACTTCCCTTTATTTCTAAAGTAATTTAACCCTTTTTTATATTAATAGGACTTCTCCTAATAATAGCTTTAAAAGCTTTATATCTAGCTTAGGTAAGTAATTATAAAGCGCCTTATATAAAGGTAACTTAGTACTAGTATACTTTATATAATTATATATATATTCTACTAGATAAAGTAACTCTACCTAGTTATCTTATCTCTAGGTAGAATAGTAGTATAGATACTACTTAAGTATACTATTCTATCTCTCTATTTAACTATCTATTTAGGGATAGAAAGTAATATTAAGCTTCCTTTTTATATTAATATAATAATATATAACTACCTAGAAGCTACTTATAAATACTATCTCTTAATTACTAATAATACCTCCTAGCTAACTAAACTTTAAGAAGATTTTATAATATAATAGGTTAATAATACTAATAATATTAACTATCTTTATAATAGGTAAATATCTAGCTACCTTAATATAATAATTTATAACTATTAAGATTATATTATAAATACTACCCTTTTATTTACTTAAGGGGAGATTTATAATAAAATCTATTATAATTTCTTAAAAAGGTCTTATAAGTATTAATAATAGTAATAATATATTATAAATAATATATCTACGCGGCTTTATTAATTAATAGGTTAAATATTCTTATATATAATTATAAATATCTTATCCTATTAACTTCTAATAGAACTTCTACTTAATAAGCTCTTATATATACTTTTATAAGTAGTAGCTAGTATAAGGATTATTATAATAAAGCTTTAAGATTTCTTATCTAATTACTTTATTACTAGGTATAAAAGATTTCTTATCTAATTACTTTATTACTAGGTATAAAAACTATGCTACCTTTATAAAGGACCCTAACCTAAGAAGTAAGTACTTAATACTACTTACTTAGTATATTTAATACCCTTTTATATAAGTTTTATCAAATAATATTTATTTAATCACTTATTAGATAATATCTAACTTATTAAAGGTATTAATAGTACTTAATATCCTCTTAATATTAATAAGGTTTATATTCCTATTATAATAAATAGGAAAAGGAATAACCTAATTCTTACTAACTACCTTTATATCCCTAGGTTACCTATTAATTTAATCTTATAAGGATAGCTTTAATATACCTTAGTACCCCTTTAAATTATTTAAAATAGTATTAAGATTAGTAAGTAAGGTATTATAACTTAATTATAAGATAATAATCTTTACTACTTATATATATAGGAGTCTCCTTATATTATACTATTTATAAAGATTGTATTATAAATATCTATTTTAATACTAAAAATACCCTAGTTCCCCTTTAAAGGGGTTATTAAAGTCCCTATTAAGGTTATTATACTTTATACTATATTAAGGTAGAAGGAGCGGGCTAATCTAATAGATAGTATTATTCCTACTCTAGAATATTTACTTAGACTTAAAGTTAGACTCCTCTAGCCTAAAAGGCTAAATTAATAATAAGACCCTTAATCTATAATATACTTATATAAGCTATTTAAGTTATTAAAATATTAAGAAACTCGCCTATCTCTCTAAAGGGATTAACCTTACTAAGGAACTTATTAATAAGGATTTATACCCGTTATATACTATTTAAAAAGTAAAGTAGGTATTATATAAAGCTTATATCTAATTAAGAAGAAGATCTCTTAACTTTATTTATAATAATATCTTTAGCCCTTATACCCCTAGAGGTTATAATAGAGGGTATTACTTTATTACTTTCCTTAATAATTAAGATAAGTAGTTTAAAGTAGAGGTAGTAGAGGTAAAAAGTAAAATCTTTAGAGCCTTTAAATATCATTAAGCTTATAATAAATATAGTAATATTATTATAAATTACTTAAGGTTTAATTATAATAGTAAATATAAATATTATAACTTTAACTCCTATTATACTAACTATAATATCTTATAAGAGCTTATAATCCTAGGAAATCTTAAATATAATAGAGTTATTAAATATCTAGGTTAAATCCTCTAGTTTATAATAAGTATTATCTTATAAGATATAAGTCTTAATATAGACTTCTAGCTTAAACTTATCCTTATAATTAACTACTTATAGAATAGGAGCCTTATATCTAATTAAAAGCTTATATTATATAAGGCTTATACTAGCTATTACCTTTATCTCTCTTATATTAAATATATTAGAATAAAGGGCTATACTAACTACTAGAAACTAGCTACTAACTAGGGTTATAAAAAGGATTAAGCTAAACTTAATACCCTTATTAATTTTAAGGGTAACTATATTTATAAAATATTAATACCTAATAAGTAAGTTATTAGGGCCTTAAGGGTTACTTAGGGAAGGGAAAAGGATAGCTTACTCCTTATATTACCTACCTATTATTATTAATCCCCTAACGCGTAAAGTATTAATAGTAGGGGAGTATAATATTAAAGAGTATTATCTTATTAATACCTTCCTACTTATAGATTTAATAAATATTAATTAATATATTTAATTAATATAGCTAAGGCCCTTAGTAATAGATTTAAGGCTAGAATTAGTAGGAACCTAAACCCCTTAATTTATAAAGTCCCCTTTAATTATAGGGATACTAGTAACTCCGCCCTTAGCCTTTAATAAAACCTTATAAGTAGATAGTATATAGCCTAATTACTTATATCTTATCCCTTAAGATCTATTACTAGATATTTACTTATATTATATTATAATATTTAAAGCTATTAATTAAGAACCTTATAAATTTAAGATATTTAAGGAAGTTATAACTAATTACGCTTATTAAAAGTAATAGAAGGCTAGTATAATAGATAAATTTAACTCTCTTATTAAAAATAATACTTAGGAGCTAGTTAACCTATTAAAGAATTAGACTACCCTTTATAATAAAAAGGTTTATACCTTAAAATATAGCTTATAAGGGGAAATTACTTACTATAAAGCTTACTAGGTTATTTAAGGATTTGAATAATATAAGGGACTAGATTATAATAAAACCTTTACCTTTATAATTAAGCCTATAAGTTATAAGGCTATTTTTACCCTTACTACTACTAAAGATTAGGACCTAGAATAGATAGATATTAAAATAGCCTTCCTTTATAAATATATAAATAAGGAAATCTATATAAAATAACTTATAAGGTATAATAATTAATACCCTAGAAAGGTATATAAATTAAATAAAGCTCTTTATAAATTAAAATACTTATTATAAAATTAATATAACTACTTTATAAAGTATATAAAGGAGATTAGCCTTAAACCTATTAATACTAACTTTAATATATTTATTAATATCTCTTTAAGTACTATTATTACTCTTTATATAGATAATATACTAGTTATAAGGCTATTAAAGCCTAAAATCTAGTAGATTAAAGACGCCCTTAGTACTAAATTCTATATAACTAATTTAAGTCTATATAGCTATTACCTTAATATAATAGTAACTTAGGACTAGGTTAATTAAATACTATAACTAGGGTAAGCTACTTATATAGAATATTTCCTTAAGTATTATAAAATATAGGAGTTAAAGCCTATTATAACCTTAATAGAAACTACTACTAAGCTTCTACTAGTTAAAGATAGGTACGTAGTACTATTAGACCTCCTTAAATAGTACTAATTTAACTATTAGTTCCCTTATATATATAATATTAGGTACTTAACCTAATATTACTTATATAATCTTAATAGTCTCTTACTATTTATTAAACCCTATAATAAAATACTTTAAAGTAGTAAAATATATCTTCTACTACCTCTAGTTTATAGTTTACTAGTAACTTACTTATAAAGGGTTACTAGAAAGCCTTACTAGATAGATAGACTTAGACTAAGCTAGTAATTATAATACTTAGAAGTCTACCTCTAGCTATATCTTTAACCTTAGAAGTAGTACTATCTCTTAATTATTTAAGTATTAAGTAATAGTAGCGCTATTAACTTATAAAGCTAGATATATTAGATAAATATAAATTATAAAGGAAGCTATCTAGCTTAAAACCCTCCTAGGTTAAATCTATCCTACTAGTAATACTCTTTAAACGGTTATTATCTTTAGGGATAATTAGGGTATAATTATACTTATAAAGAACCTACTTTGTTATAATTATATTAAGTATATAGATATTTAGTATTACTAGATCTAGGGTTAAATTACTAATAGTAAGATTAACCTTAAATAGACTCCTACTAATAAATAGGTAGCTAATAGCCTTACTAAGGCCCTTAATTTATTAATAAATTGGGAACGTGGAATAATACAGAAAAATGCGGAAAATGCGTACATAACAGGCGCGCTCATGTGCTAGCCCTAGGGCTAGGAATGACACCGTGAGTTGGAAAAGGCGTATTTAGCTGGATTTAGTAACTTTTAGAAATACTAGGTAATAGGACTAATAGGGGATAAGTCCTACTAATTAGTTATAATATAACTATACTAGGCTAGTACTAAATAGTTAATTATAATAAGGTACTAAGTCTTATTAATAACTAATAGTACTAATAGTACTAATACTTAGTAGGAGAATTAATCGCAGGCGTAATATAGGTATAGGAAACGGGACTAGGCTAGGGGGGGTTACTCTACGCGTATAGAAATTACGTGAATTAACTATATTTAAAACCTATATTATGCTAGCGTTAATAATGTAGCTGCTATAGCTCTAGCGAGCTTCCCGTTTCTTCCTAGCGCTAGAGGAAAATTACGGCTTTAAGGCCTTAAATCCGGATTTTCTATATATAGGACTTTTAGGCTAGAATAAAAAAACCTAAATTTTTCCTATTTATTACTAGTATTTACCCTAGAAAATGCGCTTTCAGCGGATTTTCCAGTTTCGAATTTTCTATGCTAGTTCCTAGTTTACCGATGTTATAATAGCTTTATTATCTTCTAGGAGGTAATTAGTCTAGAAGAGACTTTATTAAGGAGTATAAAGTATTAAGTTAATTATATATAGGAGTTATAATACCTTATAATCGCCGGAGCCTTTAAGCCTTAATAATAATATTAATTAATAACTATTAATAATATTCCCTACTTATAATACTATTAATTATTATATTAATAAGCTTAAGGCTTAATTATACCCCTAGGTATATATAGTTTAAATTATAACTTTATTAGTTTATTAATAAAGTTATTATACCCTAAATAGTAGAAGGTAGTTTTCTTATAGTTATAATATTCTAAGGTACTCCTAGGGTTAACCTTCTAGGGGATAACCGCCCTAGAATCCTATAGTACTTATTCTATTAATTAATAGTATCTATTCTATTAACTAACGCCTTATTAATTAAGTACTCTACTAACTTTATTATTATTATAATTATTCTAGGTTACTCTAATAATAGCTATAGGTATATAAGCCTATAGTTAACACTATTATTATAGCTAAATACTACTATACTAGCTTATTTTCTACCCTAAGTCCTATAGTATTTTATCCCTTTTACCTATTAATTAACTAATGCTTTATAGACTAGGTCTTTAACTATATCTTATTACTACTATTACGCTGTTTCCGGCTACTTAACTAAAGGTAACGGGGACGCTAGCCTGAAGGTAGTACTAGTACTATAGCTAAATAGAGCTATACGGGCTAAGTTTCTAAGGTATCTACCCTAAAACGGTATAATAATAATAATAATAATAATATTATACCTTATAGCTACTTACCTAGCTACTATTACTCTATTAGGCCTAGAGGTTAACTCTTACTAGTAACTATTAATAGTTACCCTCTTATAATATATCTAACTATATTTTAGTATAATTCTAGTATATATAGCTTTATCCTAAAATAAAAATCTTAAATAACTATATTTCTATAAAAAGTAGAATTTTTAGGTAAGAGCTTTAGATAAAAATAGTCTATTTTAAATAACTTAGTTATTTTTAACTTTTAATTTAATATAGTTATTTTTAGACGTAGTAGGGTTTACTCCTACTACCTAGCGTTAGAATTTTTTACTTATTAATTCTTAAGACTTCTAGTAATTATATAGGAGTGTTGAAATATACTCTTAGTAAGAAAGGTTTACTAAGATAACTAAGTATAGAGTCTTAGTATATATAGATAGATACTCTTGTAGTCTTAGATAGATTAACTAAGTATTCCACTCCTACTATTTTAATATATACTAGTATTAGTAAGGATATTTTCCTAATTTCTATATTAAGAAGTACTTATTTTAAATAGATCTAATCTATTAGCGAGACTAAGTAGCTAGTATCTAAATATATATCTAACTTATTATTACTATTTAAATAGCCCTAAGATATGTAAATAGTAGTATATTTCTAGCTATAAAACTTATAACCTAGCGGCTTAGTTAGATTAGGAGTAATAGTAGATTTAATTATTAATAGGATATCTACTACTATTATATATACTATAAGAGGATCTATAAGAGCCTTTATAAATAGCTTTTATAAGGGCTATATAAGCTTCTTTAATTTCTAGTACTACTATTATAAATAAAGAAATAGCTTATTTCTAGAGGAAAGGCCTTCCTTAAAAATAGAATAAAAGTAATTAGTAGAATTAGTCTAGCTAATAAAATTAATATTAGGTATTATAAGGTCCTACTTATTAAGTACCTTATTACCTAATAAGGGATCCTTATTTATATAGAATAACCAACTAAGACCCTTTAAAGGATCCTTAGGGTTATAAGATAGGGACTTAAACTAATAATATTACTATTATAATAAGTTATTATTAGGTATAAAGTCTTTTATAATATCTTCTATAAATACTTAGTAGGCTTATTATAAGAATTATAGCTACTAATTATCCTATAAGTAAGTACTAAGTTAATAGTTATTTTAAGGAGGGCGAGTTTATTATTATTATAAGTTAAGCTACTATTTAGAATCTAACCTATTTAGAAGGCCTACTATAATTTAAAGTCTTTAACTAGGTAGTAAAACTTAAGGGGCGTTTAGTTAAAACTACTACTATTATAATTAGTAAGCCTAATTATTATTCTAATAATTTAAAAAGGGAGGGTAAGTATTATTATAAGAGTTATTATAAGTATTTTAATATAACTATTTACTAGGCTAATATAGTTAGTAGCTTACTCTATTAGGAAAACTATATTAATTATACTATCCTTACCTATTTTTCTAGGTAGGATATTAAGATTACCTAATATTCTAAGTATTAATAGTCTAATACCTACTAGTATAAGCCTACTATCTATACTTAGTATTATTAAGGTTATTTATTAAATTATTAATGATTATCTTATTACTTAGTTACTAAATATTATAATAAAGCTCCTAATTAATAGTATTATAAATAATATTTAATTAGACTCTTACTCCCTTTAAGCCTATATCTTTAGTATAATATAATATTTTTATACTAAATTCTATAAGCTTATAATAGTTAATAGTATCCTTTATAATATATTTCTTATAATATTAGTTAGCTAGCTAAACTTTCTTATTAGTAATCTAGCCTATCTATTAATACTATTACTAAATACTATAAGGTATTAATTATTATTAGATAATTATCTAGTCTACTACTCTAAGGCCTACTTATAAAGACTTAGCTAGAGATTATTTTATATAACTATAGTATCCTTTAACAAGTATATTTATTAGTATAATTTAAGAAGAGATAAATATTATAAAAGTATATTTCCTTTCTAGCGTACTTAATAGTAGAGCTAGTAGTAAGTAACTTACTATTATATATAGGGTTAAAATAGCTAAGGTCTCCTAGATTCTATTAAGGTCCTCGATTTTTATTAACTTTAATATTAGCCTTAGACTATCCTAGCCTACCTAGCCTACCTAGCTATATAGGCCTAGTAGTCTAGGTAGTCTAGAAGGTCTTTATTAAGGTAGGTTTTTACGTATATATTATACTATCCTAGCGTTAATAGCTACTTATGTACTAGTATTAATAGCTACTTATATACTAGTATTAATAGCTACTTATATAGTAGTATTAATAGTAATATTTATTATACTATTAGAAGGGTTAGGTTCTAGGTTAATAAGTCTTTTATAAATAGCTTCTTTAGTAGATATCTACTTAATAGTAGTAGTACTATTATAAGATAATATTATATTAATTTATTATAATAATATACCTAATAAGGGTAGATTATTAAGTAGCTTATAAGAGGCTTCTATTCTCTTATAAAATCTAAATATAGCATTTTATAATATAAGCTTATTAATTACCTAGTCTTAAGGCTAAGAAGGCTTAGAGTTTCTAAGGAGACTAACTTCTAATAATATAGATCTAGATTAAGTACCTCCTTACCTAATAGAGGCTTCTTAAGTTAGTTCAATAGGCCTAAGGGTATCTTTTATAAAAGAGGAGATAATATAGCGAGCTATATTATTAATAACTAATATTAAAATATACCCTATCTATATAAATTTATCTAATTAAAAGGTAAGGATAGACTAGATAGTAATCTTATAAGTAATTTAGGGAGCTATAATAATAGAATATTAAGAAGGTAGGGAAAGAGTAGTAAATTAAGTAAGCCTTAATAAGAATCCCTAATAATTTCTCTAACTAAGGACTTAGTAGACTTAATAGTCTTAATTACTAAAGCCTTTAATAGATATTATTATACTATAATAGCTTAGTAGGCTATTAAGGGCCTTATTAGATAATAGATTAAAGTATTATTATAGCTATAAACCTAATTAGACTAACTGTATTAGTTCTATTTAGAACCGAATTTATAATTATTATATAACGCTAAACCTATACAGGTAATAAGCTAGCTGTAAGTAGTTTAGCGAGTCGGGTTAATACTAAAATCTAGTACTAAGTACTGAAAAACAGTTAGTCTAGACCTAATAAAGGTAGTAGAAGTCTTTAATAGGTTTTAAAGGAGATTAGATCTAGTATTATAAGGATAGTATTAGTCTATATTAGATAATTATATAGTATCTAAAGAGATATTAGCTACCTAAGCGTAAAATAAAGGTATTACTATTATTATTATAATAGCTAATAGACTTATTCTAATTATTATTGAAATAGGTAGAATAGTAATAGTTATTATATTACTAGCTATTTAGGTAGAGAGAGATAGAATATATAAGATACTAAGACGGGTACTAGCGCGTATCTAGTACGTGGCTAGTCTAACTAATTATATCCTATTTTAATATATTTTAATACTCCTACTTAAATTAAGTACCTTATTAGTATAGTAGTATAACTAACTTATAATATTCTATTTCTACTATCTTAACTAATCCCCCTTCTTAACTAAATACTAGGTAAGAGGTATAAAGGTAAGGTAGATAGTAGTAGAAGCCCTTATAAGATAGTAATTTAATAAAACCTATTTAAACGTAGATTAAATAGACCCTAATAAGATAGGTATAATTATAGAGTTACTAATTCTATTTATATAACTATTTCTAAGATATACTTATTTTATAAAGGTATACTATTAAGGTTTTTATATTATAATAATTTAATAGTATATTTTTTACCTTTAATATACTAAATAAGTTTATACTAGGTAGGGAGGAGGGCTTTATAAGGCCTAATTTTAGTATCTATATCTTTATAATTAAAAATAATAATATTAATACTAGGATAGAGGATTATAACTCCTTAGTAGTACTAGTTATCTACTTCCTATTCTTATCCTACCTAGGTATATATTTAGGTAGTAAAGATAGTAAGGCTATTATAACTTATAAGTATATTATACTAGAAGCTATTATAAGTATTATATTTATTAATATCTAGGAATATATTATATTAGTTCTATTTTATATTAGAGGTAGGGTAAGAGATAGGATTATAATAGATATTTATTATAATCTAGGCTTAATAGTTTTATAAGAAAGTAGTTAATTTATCTATTATAATATTAATTTATAAGCGGGAGTAGTCTAGTATTTAAATAATATTACTAGTAATATAACTTACTATTTAAGCTTAGAATATAGAAAGATAATAGAATTAAATAGGCTTATAAAGTCTATTATATATTCTAATATTATAGCGTAGAGTTATAAGGCTAGAAGGATAGGTAGTTAAGAATTAATTATCCCTTAATTAGTAATAGGAGTACTTATAAAGCTATTAGGAGAACTTATAAAGCCTTATTATATTAAAGACTCCTACTACTATAATACTTCTAAGCCTAAGGCCTTATAAAAGGGGATAAACTTATCTTTAAAGAGGGCTTTGATTAGGCTATTAGCTACCTACTTATTAATCCTAATATATTCTAGCTTAATATCGCCGGTAGTAACCTATTCTTATATATAGTAATATTAGATATTAATATACTTTATATATATATAAAATTAGGGGTTCTTAGCTAGGATAATAGCTCCCTAATTATTATAATAGAGTATTATAATAGTAGGTTAATAGGTATCTTTAGAGAGGTCTAGCTTAATAAGGAGTTATTAAAGCTAGATAGCTTCCTTTATAACTTATATTTAGCCTATATATTCTACCTTATAATTAGATAGGGTAATAGTAGGCTATTACTTTAATAACTAGCTTATTACTCTACTATTAATATTAAAAATATAGCTTATAATTAACTACTAACTATCTAAATTACTAGCCTAATTAGTATTATTATAACTAATAAGAGGAAAGATACTCTTATAAAAAGTAAGTTATAAGTTAGTTATACTTTAAAGGTAATAGGAAATCCTCTTAATAGCTATTTAATATAATTAATTTAAATTTAATTTATATCTATTAACTATTAAGATTATAAAGGTAATATCTAGCCTAGTCCCTAATATAATATATATTAGGGAGCTAATAGCTAATTAATACTCCTTTTAAAAAGTATTAAGGGTTATATAATCTTCCTTAAATACTTATAACTTATTTATATTTATTAGAGTTATTATAAGATATAACTCTTATATATTAGAGTCCCTTAATACCTTTTTAATATAAATTTTTTAACCTAGTTATAATACCTAATTTAGTTAATCCCGCCTAATTAATATACTTAAATAAAAGGAATATAAGTTAAGGTTAATTATTTAAAAGTATTTATTAAATATAACCTTAACTTAATTAATTATAATTTAACTAGGTCTAATAATTAATAAATTATTTATATAAGTTATAATAATAACCTAATCTTTATAACTAATCAAAATACTTTTATTAATTATAAGTAATATAAAGCCCTAAGTCTTTAAAAATATAAATAGTTAAAAAATTAGACTTAAAGTAATTATTTTAAGTTATTTATATTTATATTTATATTTTATACTCTACTATCTAGCTACTTAGAGCTAATAAAGGCGTTCTAACTTTAAGAGGAAATTATAAATTATCAGAAAAAACCTCTCTTACCTACCCTATTTATTATAATACTTTTAGACCTCTAAATATTATATACTATCCTCTCCCTTATATTTTAAACTATCTTTATATTAGATTTTAATATTTATATACTCCTCTCTCTTATTAGGGCCGCGCCCCTTTCTCTACTCTTAATAAATTTATACTCCTTTAACTACCCTCTTACCCTTCTTTATATAATTTAATTAATATTAGTAAGTACCCTTAGCCCTCCTACTAGTAAACTACTACCCTAACTACTCCTCTCTTATACTATTTAATATTAAGGTATCCTTTTTTATTTTAACTTATAATACTAGGTTATTATAACTATTAGTCTAGTAGAGGGCTTATAATACTCTTATTAAGAATTATTATATATCTTTTTTATAATATATAAGAGGGAGCTATTAGAGTTATTAAGGGGAAGTATAAATATATTTTACTACTACTATTATATTACTATTTCCTAATACTAGACTATATAATAATCTACTTATAAGAGAAAGTAGATTATATTTAAATCCCGCTAGTTATATTTATAATTATAGGGTTACTACTCCTACTCTTACGGGTAGTTATAATCCTCTTAGTTAGAAGGGGTAGCCTTAACTTATTATTTTAACTTTTCTACTTAATATAATACCTTTTATCTCTTAACTTAGAGTCTCTTATATATAGAGCTAGTACTACTAGTAGGAACTAAGGTAGGTACTATTATATATATTAAGGGCGCGCTTACCACGCGTATAAAAGCTTTATATAAGGGGCTCTATTATTATATAATATCTTAGTTTTATTCTAATTATATTTAGACTAGAGACCTCTTAGCTCTATTAATAAGTAATAGGTTTATAGCTAGTATTACGTATAAGTAGATCTTATTACTAGCCTATTTTAAGTTATAAAATACCTTTTTTAAGATATAAATAAAGTATTCCTTACCTTTAATTATAAAGCCTTTAAGTTATTTAATATAGATATCTTCCTTAATATTCTTATAAAGGAAGGCTATCTTAATATTTATTTTATTTTATTTAATTCCTAGTTAAGGGATATAATTAGTAGAAAGATAGCTTTATAACTTATTAACTTTATTATTAAAGTAAAGGGCTTATTATAATTAATACCTTTATATTATTTAAAACCTTTAATTACCTAGTATACCTTATAATAGAGGACTTTTTTATAAGGCCCCCTTTTTAACTTAAATACCTACTTCCCCTAGAATACCTTCTAACCTAGAGGTAGCTATTTAAGCGCCTATATATTATTTTATATAAAGGAGTTAAATTTATTTTATAATACTACTTCTTAGTCCTTTTTAATATTATTTATTATAGCTTCTTTATATAATTTAAGTTTAAAGGGTTTTATACCTTTAGCTATTATTAGGAAAGTAAATATTACTAATAGATCTAGGGACTTATTATATAGTTTATTAAGAGGTATTTTAAATTCTAGATAACTAGATAGAATCCTAGTTAATAATAGGAGCTTATTAGTATCTTAATAAATAATTACTAGATAAGGTAGGCCTAATTTAGTTTAAGGCGGATATCTAATAGGGTCTTAAGGTAGGATTTATCTTTAGCTACTATATTTTTAATATAGATTAGTAGTATATCTTTAATCTAGATTAATAATACTTAGCTTTTAAAGGGAGATCACCCCCTTATATTACTAGCTACCTACTTAGAGTAGTAAGGGAGGTTTATAAATATATACCTTTTAACTTTTAATATAATATAACCTATAAGGACTTTCTTAATAAAGTAGATATTAGATAACTAAAGTAAGCTTCCTAGATTTATTATTAATAAGATAGTAGATAGCCTTACCTTTATAACTAATAAGTTAACCTAGATAGGAATAGGCCTTAAAGTAATTAATTTTAATAATAGTCCTATTAATATAATAAAAGGCCTAAGAGATAAGGACTTATAAATAGGAGAGGTTAAGTTAATAGCTATTAAACTCCTTATAAAGTATTATCTTAATATTAGACTTAGGGGATTTATTCTAGAAGTAGTTAGCTACTTAAATAAATTTAGGTTAGTACTTATAATCTATCCTATTATTTATAAGTATAATATATACCTTATTTATTAAGGTCTTACTAAGATACTTTATAAACCTATTAGTTTAGGGAGTATCTTATATTATACTCTCCTAGATAATACTATTAACCTAATAGTACTTTATAAAGGATAAAAAGTTAAATTCCCCTCTACTATTAATATAATAGTATTATATATATTATATAAGATACTCCTAATTTACCTTAAAGGCCTTAAAGGCTAGGAGGAATTTACTTTTAACCTTAAATAAAGTAATATCTAATTCTTTAATATAATTATATAATATTATATTAAAGAATTAGGAGTTATTATAAGTTATAATAATCCCTTTATAAATCTTATAAAGGCCTATTAAGTTACTATTAAGTTACTTATATAAGTACTTCCCTAGGGTAATAAGATAATTATATAAAGCCCTTATTATTTAAGTCTTTATATAGATATTATATATATAATCCTTAGAGATAACCTTATTAAGGTAAATTTTATTAGATATGTTTATTAGCTATTTTAGGTTCTATTAGCCTAAGTAACTTATATAGGTATATTAGAGGCTAATAAATAGGGAGACTTAAAAGGCTATAGATATATATACTTTTAACTTTAAAAGAAGTTAAGATATAATTATTAAGGCTATAAAGGTAAAAGTTAAATAGTCCTAGGTATTAAGGTAGAAGATACTATTATATTAGGTATATATAAAGATATAGCCTTAATAAGTAATAGTATACTCTTATAAGTTAAAGGAGACTTTATATTATAGACATTAGCGTATTAGCGCATACTACGGAAGGCTTCCGTAGTCACCCTATCATTTCCTTAATAGAATCCTTAATAGAAAATCAACTATTCTACCTATAATTATTCTACCTATATTAATTAGTAGTAATACTATAGGTATTTATCTTTAAGGTACTAAATAATTACCTAGAAGTATTAACCGCTATTTATAGTACTAACGCTGTCTTTATAGTACTAATAATCCTCCTCTAAGTCCTTTAACCCCTCTAAGTCTTATACCTTTAGTAACCGCTTCCGTAACTAAACTATCCCTCGTACTATCCCTTATACTCTATAATAAGGGCCTTCTTTATACTAATCTAAGATTAGAAGCCTATTATAAACACCCTTATACTACGGCCTTCCAAGTTATATAACTTATCTAATACTCCTTCTAGCCCTTCCTAGGGAATAAAGCTCCTTCCCTTTTAAATCTTCTAAATAAGTATATAAGTTATTTACCTATTTTACTTTTCTTTTATTTATATTCTTATAATAATTATAATAGCTATTAACGCTATTAACTTATAAGGTAGCTACTATTAAAGGCTCTAATAATATCTTATTTATCCCTAATACGGCCTCTTTAATCCTATTAGCTATCTTTATACTACTAGATATTATTACTTAAGCCTACTTAATATCTAATTTCTTTAATACTAGGTATTAATACGGCTAGATTATTTAGAAGGCTACTTATAGGGTTATCTATTTTATTACTTCTAAGTATAAAAGACTAGTACCTCTCTGTTAAAGACCTACTCTATTACGCGGTACTTAATTAGGATCCTAAGACTTAGATTAAGCTGAATATACCTAGCTAAGTAACTAGGCTATTAACCTACCCCTCTTTAAGATATTTATAAAAGCCTTTATTATTACTACTACCTAGTTATACGAGTTTACTAGGTCTTTATTAATAGGCACTATACCGGCTTTAACCTCTCCTAGATTTAGCCTATTAGGATAGTTAGGCCCGTTAGAGTAGTTAGGCCCGTTAGATTAGTCTAGCCTAGGCTCCTACTCGCTAATAACCTAAGGTATATTAGTTAAAGGAGAGATACCCTGTAATCTACTATAGCCTTCTATAAATATAGCTGCTCCGTTTTTATAGGTATAGGCCGATTAAATAGCCGCTATTATTACTTAAGGAATAACCTTACTATAGAATTAATAGTAAGCTAATAGTAATTAAGCGAATCCGGTAAATCCTAATTAAGGACCTTATTCTACTTAGTTTTATACTCGAGATATAGGCTACTTTAAACTAAAGCCTAATATACCCGCGGTTAAAGTTAAGGATAGGTATAATATCTATTATAATATCTATAGCTTTACTACTAGGTTATAAGTAAAGGCTACTATTATAAATATCGCTATTTTATAATAAAATCTTAATACTTATCTACTTAAAGAGGCTAATAACTAGTTTACTAGTTAATTAATATATAACTCTAGATAAGGATTAAGATATAATCCTAATAATATTAATAGCTAGTATAATATACTAGAGAAGAGATTTTAAGATTCCCTAGGTAAGTCTCTAGGTATACTTAAGTCTATTTATTATACTATTTAAGACGTTTATAATTAACGCGACCCTACTAAATATATAGCTAATATTATAATTAATAGTCTTAATACTAGTATTATAATTACTAAACTATTATAGGTACTCCTAGCTTATAAATATATAGATGGCGAACTACGTCACGACCTTAATAAGCCTAATACTATATTAACTATCTTAGGCTTAATTAAAGAGTTAAATTTATAAAAGGATATCTAGTTTAATATTTATGCGAATAGCACGTCCTTTATATTAAGAACCTTAATAGCTATAATAGGACGGCAGTTATAAGATAATAATAATAGGCCGACTAGCTAATCCAGTTAGTATTAATCCTAAGTAGTTAATTAGCTACGAAACTAATTAGCTAGTAATATTTACCCCTACTATTAGAATAATCTAGCTTATAATTCCGATTAGAATTAAACCCGTTAAGGCTAAGATACGCCTTAACTACCGTAGCTACTACAGCTACTATAAGCCCCTTAAAGGCTTTAAATTATGGTAGGCCCTATAAACGGGTTAGGTTTTTAACTATAGGGGTAGAATAGTACTCGTAATAGCGGTAGACCTTAAAGGGCCTATTAGGCTATAATAGAGGAGTCTATAGAAGACTTTAATAATAAATATAATTAATTAGCTGGTTAGTATAAGTATAATAATAAACCATCTACTAAAGGCTTTTATAATAATAATTATAATAAGACTTAAGATATTAACTTCCTTATATAACTAAGGGATACTAATTATCCTTATTCTAATTATAAATCCACCTTCTTATCTTAGAATAAGCTATTTAATTACTTAAGATTATAATATTAGCTAAGGCTTCCTAAGCTAACTAAGCTAATACTATAGCTATTAAAGCCTTTACTAGACGACCCTTAGATTAATTTAAAGGAAGTTATAAATAAGGACCTTAATAATATCCCTTAGACTAACTTTATCTATATTAACTCTAATATAATTCTAGATTAGAGTAAGCTACTAGGCTACGGCTTTTATAGATAGAAATACGCTATAATTAAAGTATCCTAGTCTAAATCGGGCTAGGAGTAGACTGACGTCTACCTTAATAGTGGTTATACTATTATACTTATTAACTATGCGTACCTTATAAAGCACCTCCCTAATATCTAACTTAAGAAGATACCTTCACTTATACTAGTCTATAGCGTAGGAAATAAGACTATTAAGACTTATAAGTATACTTCTATTAAAATATATATTTAAGGTAAGGTTAAAGACTCTCTAGGATAGGTATTAATAATTATAGAGGTTTATATTATTAATAATCTTAGAGCTAATATACTTATTAATAATAATATATTAGTTCCCTAGGGTATTATTATTAATTTTAGTAGGAAAGTAATCTCTATTAGATTATATAAAGGCTTAATAGCCCTAATTAAAGTTTATACTTATATATCTCTATATTTAAGGCGTATAATTAAGGCGAAATTAACTATTATAATCCCTCCTTACTTTATAATTAAAGTTCTAATAATATATAAGGGTAATATACCTAATAATTATAACTATCTTTTTAAACTGGATTATCCCTAAGATCTTAGTCCTAATAGAGGTATTTATATATATATTATTAATTCTAATATATTATTTATATAAGTTTATAATACTTTACTAGTTACTATATAGCTACCTTATAAGACTTAACTTAGATCCGTTACTAAATATAAATAGGATAGAGTATATCTAGTTACCCCTATAAATGCTTTATAAGCTATTAGAAACACCTAATTATAGAAGTTATAAGTTATTAAAGGCTTTATAGTTATAGCTATAGCTCTTACGCTATATATTACGGCTAATATAGTTACCCTACCTTAGACTAATATAAATAAGGGCCTTAATTTATATAGAAGTCTACTATAGTTATCTATTAACCTAGTATTAGAGTATATTATACTAAGTGGTATAACTATCTATAATACCCCTAATATAGCCTCTTAGATTACTAAGGTTATTAATACGTTTCCTAAGATATAAATAGATTAAGGTATTATAGTCCTAGTTCTTAAGGCTAAATAAATACTAATTATATTAAAGCCTAACGTAGCCCCTAAGCCGTTAAGGGTTACCCTAGTAAGTTATAGAGATAAGTAAATAATTAACGAGACTTTTAATAAGCTATATTCCTAAGGGAAAATATAGTAGTTAAATTAACCTATCCTATTTAGTTATCTAGTCTTTATAATATAGCGGGAAGTTAATAGTAAGAAGGGCTATATTATTATTAATATATAAGGCCTTAACGTAATTATATAATTAGATAGTTACCCTATCCTACTATAAAGTAAAATTATATTAGCTATAATAGGGTTACCTTTTATCTCTATTATAGATAGTATAAGGTATTTCTATTAATTTAGCGTTAGAAAAGCCGATCGCTATAAGCTTACTATTATCTCTTACTAAGGCTAAGAATAATATAATATTATACTAATAGGTTATAAGGGATTACCCCTATATATATAATAATAGATAGATAAAATACTTTAACTATATAGAGACTTTACACGTACCTATATAGATAATATTATAAGCTTCTCCAAAAGCCTACTAGAATACCTAATTTATCTCTAAAAACTATTTATATTCGTCGGCAAGATCTCAACTCGCCCCTATGCCCTTAGCAAAGGCCTTCGGCCCGCAGGCCCGGGGCCGCTCCGGGCTCCAAGAAAAGCGTCACGTGACTGCTGACTAAGCAATTTTTCTGAAATCTACTAGTTAGTAAATTCTAAGAAATCACGTGACTGATTACTAAGCAGAACTTCAAAAGTTTTGATGTTCCATGATCGACGGGGGACTCGGGTAGCGTACCCCGGAGCCACCCCCAACGCCACCCTAAAAGCGACCCCGGAATCGATCGATTCAGCTAATTTCTACGCGGGGGTGATGCGCTGGGGTAGGCCTAGGTAGGGCCCGATGGCGTGGTAGCCATGTTGACTTAGTATATTGGATGATGCGACAGCGTTGCTGTTACGGGTACCTTGACGCTATTCCCTAGCGCCCGGAAGCCTAATAATGGCGTACCGTAGCGCTATCGCCTGGCGCCTCAACGCTTAATCTTAGCGCGTCCCTTGGGGCCCCGGGCGCTAGGTAGGTTGCCCTTACGGCCCCTATAGCCCCGGGCGGACTCGTGTCTGCCCCTGCGGCCCTAGGGCAAGCTTTCTCAAACCACGGCCCTAGGGGCCCGGGGCGGCCCGGGGCCGGCCCCGGGTACCCCTCCAGGTTTTCAGAAATTGCCGACGTTATTCTATAAGTATTATTTAAGTCTTAGCCCTAAGAAAATATTCCTTAGTTACCTATCTATTAACCTTCTTAGCTAGTATATTAATACCCTTAGGCTCTCTATATTAGAAGAAAAGCTAAGAGCTATTATAGCCTTATACTTCCTAGAGACCCTTAAGGATCTTAAAATCTTCTTAGGCTTTATAAGGTGGCTTAGGTTATTTATATTAAAGTATACCTAACGAGTTAATCCCTTATAAAGATATAAGATTAACCTTATAACCCCTCTCGTTATATTAAATATTAAAGGCTATACTAGAAAGACTAAGGCTACTAAAGCCTTTTATTACCCTATTAAAGAAGAGCTCTAGGCTTTTTATAACTTAAAGGAAGCCTTTAGGAAAGCCCGCTTTCTAATATATTTTAATAAAATAAGGTTCTTATTTATTAACCTAGACGCCTTTAAAGCCTAGGGGTTTACTATAATAATATATTACGTAAAGGGTAATCTAGACGGCTTAAAGCCTTTTATAAGAACTAATATCTAGCTAATTATATTCCTTAATAAGATACTTAATCCCGCTAAATAGAACTACTAGCTTATAGAGCTTAAGGTAGCAGGTATTATATAGGTTATTTAAAAGACTAGGTATCTTATTAAATCCTCTTATAAGCCTCTAATAATTATTTATATAAACTACTCTATAGTAATACTAATATTAAAGTAAACTAGCCTAAGCTTATTATTAATAGATAAACTTAACCTCTGTCTTATTAGAGTATCTTAGTACCTATTATAGTTTAACCTCCTTATAAAGTATAAGCTAGGTAAAAGTAATATTATCCTAGATATACTATTACGCCTTAAGGGAGATATAACCTTACTAGTTATAGTAGCCGGTATATTAGATATATTATATATTAAAGCCTTTTATAATATAGACTACTACCTCTTAGATTAATCTAAGGTTCTATTATTCTATATTATACTAGTTAAAATGTTATATACCTTTAAGGTACGCTTATTATAAGCCTATTAGGATGACTAATAATAGAATAAGGTCTTTAATATACTTAAAATAACCGGCTAAACTCCTAAAGCCTCTTATATATCCCTAAGGTTTAAACTTTATAATAGTCTAATCTATTATACTAACTTTAATAATACATATAAGTGATTATATATTCTAAATATAATAGAAAAGGAAGTCTTTAACTTAGCTTATAATAAATAATACTACGGTGGTTTTTATAGAACCTATAAATATATTACTAGCTCCCTTTACCTTTAGTATCTTACTTCTTATCTCTAAGCGTATATTAAGTATTACCCTAGTTATTAGGTTAATTAAATAAGATATTATAAACCCTATAGTAATATATAGCCTATTAATAGGCCTAGTATCCTATTCTATATAATTATAATAGACTTTATCCTCGCTTTATTATTAATATAGGAAAATGGCTTTAATAGTCTATTAACTATTATAGATAAGTTCTTAAAGCGTGTCCTTCTAATTATAGGCTAAATAATATAGGACGCTACCTAATAGGCAGACTTAGTACTAGTAGGCCTTATAAGTTATAATTAGAGAACCCCGTATACTATTATTAGTAATAGAGATCCGAAATTTATATCTAACTTCTAGAAAGCCCTCTTTTAGAGACTAGGCTACTAATTACTTACGTCTACTTCCTATTACGCTTAAACTAATAGATAATTGGAATAAATAAATTAAATAGTTAAAATCGCTCTATACTTCTATATCTTATAATACCCTTATATTAACGCTATTAACTAGTCTCCTATTATCCCGTATCTCTAGGGCTATCTAAATAATTTAACTAATGCCTTTATAGGCCTAGTCCTAAATAATATTACCTATAGTTTTAAAGTATAGGATACCCTTAGCCTACTATCTTTAAATATAGATATCTCTACTAAAGACTTTAGTAAGCTATAATAGCTCTAAAGAGAATAGGCTGAAGAATCTATTATATTTACTAATATCTTTACTAAAGCTAGATATAATAAAAAGTATTAGCCTCTTAATACCTCTAAGGGTAATAAGCTCTACCTACGCCTAAACTATAACTACTCTATTCTAGGCCTTACTAATCCCAAGCTCTATTAATAATAAGTAGGACCTTTTAAGGTCCTTGATTATATTAGCCCTCTAGCTTATAGACTTTAACTACCCCCTATTATATAAATACACCCCGTTATATCTATTACTTAGCTTAAAGTATACCCTAGTTTAGATCTATATAGATAACTATAATATAATAATCCGCCCCCTATTTATAATAATACGGCGGAGGATAAGTATAAGTTAGAAGCTATAGTTAGGAGGTATATTATAGGTAGGAATAAGGTTTAATACCTTATTAAATAGAAGGGTTATAGCCCTTAATATAATATATAATATAATGTTTTAGACCTTTATAATATAATACAGCTTATTAAAGACTTTAATAAATATACTTATAGTCGATTAAGATTATTAATAAAGTAATAATATATAGTAAGGGCGCTACTTTATTTTCTTTTAGTAGGCATTTATTATAGATATTAGTATATTAGCGTATACTATAGAAGGCTTCTACAGTTACCCTATTATTTCCTTAATAGAATCCTTAATAGAAAATCAACTATTCCACCTATAATTATTCTACCTATATCACTTTAACTTTAAAATAAAATAATTAAGATATTAAAATTCAATTTAATTAAATATCTAGGATATAAAAGATATTAGTAAGGTGTACTTTTACCCTAATTCCCTTATTAATCTTATAAGGGATAATTATAATATTATACCCTATTATATAAGGACTAGCCTCGCTAATCTTATAAATAGGGGACTTAAGAATTACTTTATATTCTTTAAAGATATCTTGATTAATAATAATATATTAGCTATACGCCGTATCTAGGAGGATAATAGTAGTAAGGCTAGTTATACCTAGTATAATTAAAGCTAATAACTAGGTCTTTAAACTTTATAAGTATATAAGTATACTTACCTCTAGTATTACTACCCCCTTAATTATAGCCCCCTTAATTTTAGCTCTTATCTACTTTAACTATCTTAAGGTAGGCCTTTATTAACTTAATATACTTAGTCTAGTAATTAGACTCTATATAGTTATAATAATTATCTTCTTACTATAATAGAATATAGCTAATTTAGGACCCTAAGCTTATCGCAGCTTATTAGTTAGTTAATAAGTCCCCTAGATTCCTTTCCTAGACTAGCGCGAATATTAAAAGTCTGATATTTCTTCGTATTCTACCTATATCTATACCTACGCTCTATAATATTTTCTACTTAAATAAAGTTATATAAGACATCTATAGCTATTTAAAGCTTTAAAAATTATAAAAATTAGTATAGTAGTGTAAAAGATATATCCTTATAAATGAATTTACCTACTAAATTCTATATGCTAACGGCTAGAATAATTAGATTAATAATAAAAATCCTGTTATTATTTATAAATTACCTATTCTACTACCTTACCTACTAACGTATCTGATATCAGCCTGAATAGGGGGAAATATCCGTCTTATTACTAGGTATATAATACTATTAGAATAACCTATATTACTATATAGGTCTATAGGCTAATACTATTATATATATAGGCTACCTACTAATATATCTAATATACTCCCTACTATTTATATTACCTACTAACGTGTCTGATATCAGTCTAAATAGGGGAAATAATCCATCTTATTACTAGGTATATAACGCTGTTAGAATGATCTATATCGGTTTATTACTATATTAGCTAATGCTGTCGCATTTATAGGCTAAAAACCCTACTATTCACGTTACCTACTAACGTGTCTAATATCCATCTACTAACGTGTCTGATATCCACCTACCAATATATCTAATATCTACCTATCAACGTAGCTAATATCGGCTTGAATAGGGGGAAATATCCGTCTTATTGCTAGGTAGGTAACGCTATTAGAATGATCCATATCAGTCCATTACTGCATTAGCTAATGCTGTTACATTCACAGGCCAAACCCCTACTATTCACGTCACCTACCAACGTGTCTAATATCCACCTACCAACGTGTCTGATATCGGCCTGAATAGGGGGAAATATCCGTCTTATTGCTAGGTAGGTAACGCTGTTAAGAATGATCCATATCGGTCTATTGCTATATTAGCTAATGCTGTCGCATTCACAGGCCAAAAACCCTACTATTCCCGTCACCTACCAACGTGTCTGATATCGGTCTGAATAGGGGGAAATATCCGTCTCATTGCCAGGTATACAACGCTGTCAGAATAATCCATATCGGTCTATTGGTACATGTACATGATATAGCTAATGCTGTCGCATGCACAGGCTACCTACCAACGTGTCTAATATGCTCCCTACTATTCACCTCGCCTACCAACGTGTCTGATATCGGTCTGAATAGGGGGAAATTTCCGTGTCACTGATAGCCTAGTATGTCTGATATGCTCCCTACTATTCACCCCACCTACCAACGTGTCTGATATGCTCCCTACTATTCACCCTACCTACCAACGTGTCTACTATGCTCCCTGCTATCCACCCTACCTACCAACGTGTCTGATATCGGTCTGAATAGGGGGAAATATCCGTGTCATTGATAGCCCAGTATGTCTGATATGCTCCCTACTATTCACCCCACCTACCAAC